>JAEEGH010000541.1_pt1 | contig 137418 bp, 123 predicted proteins | sample 9134181 | NCBI WGS metagenome assembly JAEEGH01 (sample SAMN16246544, study PRJNA631951) | gut metagenome | biome: gut microbiome; feature: rumen; material: DP-attached | host: Bos | place: Iran: Karaj | collected 2018-10
AGTGAAGAGTGAATAGTGAAGAAGTAAAAATCGACGACGCGCAGATGCTCGTCGTCGATTTTTGGTGACCCGTACCGGATTCGAACCGATGTTAAAGGCGTGAGAGGCCTCTGTCTTAACCACTTGACCAACGGGCCGTATTGAAGGAATAGGGAATAGTGAAAAGTGAATAGGTATTAACTTATTCCTTTTTCACTATTCCCTATTACCTTATTTTGGTCCGCCCTCAGGGACTCGAACCCGGGACCCACTGATTAAGAGTCAGTTGCTCTACCAACTGAGCTAAGGGCGGATATGCGTTTCAGCCTGCTTATTATATGCGCCAAAACAGGATTTGTCAAGAAAAATCTGCTGCTTTTCAAATATTTCTGATTTCCTTTGCTTTTTTTCCCTTTCTATTGTATAATGTAGCGCGTTAGAATCGGAGGTGGAACCGTCATGATACTCTTTCCGCCCCGGAGCGTGATCCTCGCCCCCATGGCGGGCGTGACGGATTTCGCCTTCCGGGAGATCTGCGCGGGCCTGGGGACCGACGCCACGGTGACCGAGATGGTCTCCGCCAAGGCCCTGTGCTACGGCGACAAGAAAACCGCTTCCCTGCTCCGGCGCAACAAGGACGTCCGCTGCGGGGTGCAGATCTTCGGCAGTGAGCCGGAGTTTATGGCCCGAGGCGCACAGCTGGCGCTGGAGCTCAGCGGCTGCGATTACATCGACATCAACATGGGCTGCCCCATGCCCAAGATCGTCAACAACGGCGAGGGCTCCGCGCTGATGAAGGATCCCGCCCTGGCCGGACGGATCGTCCGGGCCGTCCGGGACGCGGTGGACGTACCCGTCACCGTGAAGACCCGCAAGGGCTGGGACAAGGGCCACGTGAACGTGGTGGAGCTGGCGAAGATCCTGGAGGACAACGGGGCCTCGGCCATCACCGTCCACGGGCGCACCAAGACCATGCTCTACTCCGGCGTGGCGGACTGGAACGTGATCGCCCAAGTGAAGCAGGCTGTCCATATTCCCGTCATCGCCAACGGCGACGTGATCTCCCCCGAGGCGGCCCTGCGCTGCCTCAACTGGACCGGGGCCGACGGGGTGATGGTGGGCCGGGCCGCCTTCGGAGATCCCTGGCTGTTCCAGCAGATCCGGGCGGCCCTGGACGGCAAGCCCGTTCCGGAACGGCCCCCCCTGGCCCGGCGGATGGAGCTGGCCCTGAGGCAGATGGAGCTGGCCCGGGAGGACAAAGGCGAACACATCGCCTGCCTGGAGGCCCGGAAGCAGCTGGCCTGGTATCTGCGGGGCGTCCGCTTCAGCAACTATTACAAGCAGCAGATCTCGCAGATCAAGACGATGGAGGATATCTATCGGGTGATCGGCGGAATCCGGAGGGACTTGGAATAATGGACGAAAAAAAGATCATCGAACAGGTGCTTGCCGGAGACAGCAACGCCTTCGGCACTCTGGTGGAGACCTACCAGGACAGGGTCTACAACCTGGCCCTGCGGATGTGCGGCAACCCGGACGACGCCTTTGACCTCTCCCAGGAGGCCTTCTTCCGGGCATGGCGGGGGCTCTCCGGCTTCCAGGGAGAGGCTGCCTTCTCCACCTGGCTGTTCCGGCTGACGGCCAACGTCTGCCTGGACTGGCTCCGGGCCAAAAAGCGGCGGCCCACCGTGTCCCTGACCGCGGTGGACGACGACGGCGAGGAGATCCAAATGGAGATCGCGGATCCCGGCAAGAGCCCCGAGGAGATCCTGGAGGCCGCCGAGGACCGGGAAGCGCTGGCAAAGGCCATGAATCAGCTGCCGGTGGAATACCGGCAGATCCTGACCATGCGGGCCATCAACGACATGAGCTACACGGAGATCGCCGATGCGCTGCAGCTTCGGGAGGGGACGGTAAAATCCCGGCTCTCCCGGGCGCGGCTGGCGCTGCGAAATCTTTTGGTCAAAAGCGGGAACAAATCGAATTCTGAAACGTCTATCTCTACAGGAAGGAGGGATCGGTCATGATCTGTGAAGAAGCAATGGTTTTGATGAGCGCCAAGCTTGACGCTGCGCTTTCCCCTGCCGAGGAGGAAGCGCTGGCGGCACATCTGGCCGCCTGTCCCGACTGTGCAAAGCTGATGCAGACCCTGCGCGGCCTGGATGAGCAGGTCGCCGAGCTGCGGGAGCCCGCTCCCGAGGGGCTCAAAAAGGGCGTGCTCTACCGCATCGACCAGGCCACCGGCAAGGCCAAGACGCCGCGCCGCAGATGGTTCGGCCCCGGGGCTGCCCTGGGCGCAGCAGCCGCTGTGCTCGTCCTTCTGGTTGGGCTGAAGCTCAGCCCCCTGATGAATATGAAAGCCAGCTCCGCGGCCGATAAGGCGTCGGAGATGAGGTATGATACCCCGGTCGCTACGAAAAATGCCATGGAAGCGCCGCAGGAAGCCGCGGAGGGCTTTGAACTCGCGCCGGGCGCCGCGTCCAACGGCATGAAGGGCATCAATTACTATGCCGTTTCCACCGAAAACGCCTCCCTTGACGGCGAATGGGAAATTATGCCGGAGGTGTCTGCCCGGCACAGATCCGTCACCCAGGCGGAGGAGACAGCCTGCAGCTCCCTCAGCAAGGCGGAAAACGCCGCCGTGCTGCTCTACACGGAGTTCACGCCGGAAAGCCTGTTCTCTCTGCTGGAGGCCGAGGAGCCCAAGCTCTACGAGCTGCTGTCCCAGCTGGAGCCCGAGACCCGGGACGGGCTGGTCTGCTACCGGACGAACTGCGGCACCGTGCTGGCCATCCAGGAGTGGCTGCTGACCCAGCTCCCCCGCAGCGATACGCCGGAGGATATCCCCGAAAACGCCCTGGCCGATCGCATGGAGGCCCTGGATCCGGGCAGCGCGAGCCTATACCGGATCATCAGCTGGCCCGCCGGAAAGCGCAGCATCCTCTGGCCGGAGTCCTGGCCCGGTGATTGGGCCGACCGGATGCGTACCGAAGAAAACTGGCGGCTGTTCTTCCCCGGCGAGAACTACGTCCCGAATTCGGAGAAGACCGCTTACCTGGTATTCCCCGAACAATAACACACAAGAACGGCAGGCGTCCGGGCGGGCGCCTGCCGTTCTTTTCCGATTGCCGCGTTACGGTGTTTCCTCCAAAAAGTACGTCGCCTCGGAGTCGGCTACGTTCAGAGCGAAGGCCAGGGGGAATTTGGCCAGGGCCTGGCCCACGGTGCGGGCGTCCTCCTCCCCGGAGAAGCCCATGTGGTAACGGATGGCAAAGGCCTCGTGGTCGGTGAGCTTCATATACTTCATGACCATCCAGACGGATTTCTCCCCGTGGCCGAAGGGGAACTCGTCCTCAAAGTTGTAGGTGGGCACCTTCTGCCAGGCCCCCCGCTCGTCCTTGACGTTGCGGAAGCCCGCCTTGTAGCAGCCGATCTTGCAAAGGTCGTGGAGCAGGGCCACGATGGCCACGCTCTCCTCGCTGTACTCCTCCCCAGTCAGGCCGTAGACCTGCTGAACCCGGGGCCGGGCCAGGTAGGCCCGAAGGCAGTCGTAGACGTTCAGACTGTGCTGGCACAGGCCCCCCGCCACAGCGGAGTGATAGCGGGCGCTGGCGGGCGCCTCGAAGAAATCGGACTGGAGCAGATAGTCCATCAGCTCCTCCGCACCCTCCCGGTGAATGTATTGGCGATAAATCGAAACAAAGCGTTCTTTGGGATCCATAGTCGTTCTCCTTACGGTTTTTTCCGGCAGCGGAGGCAGCGGAGGCATTTGCAGCAGGCGGCCGCAGAGCTCCGGCAGGGCGTGATCCGGGCTGGAATTCAGAAATACCACGCTGCCGGGGCCGGTCTCCCGCAGCAGGGAGCGTTCGGCCAGCTGGGAGCGGGTATTGCGGGCCGTGCCGTCGGCCCCGTCCAGCAGCTCCGTCTCCGGCGCCAGGACCCGGCGCAGGGCCGCCGCGGCGAAGGGATAGTGGGTACAGCCCAGGACCACGGCGTCCGCGCCGCCGTTGGCATAGGGCTCCAGCACTCGCCGGAGGTAGTCCTCCAGAGCGGGGCTGTCGGTCTCTCCCCGCTCCACGAACTCCACCAGCTCCGGGCAGGGCAGGCTGACGATCCGGCAGCGGCTTTCCATCCGCCGGGTCATGGCCGCAAATTTCTCTTCCCGCAGGGTGGTCTCGGTGGCCATGACCACCACCGTCCCGCCGGGGTGCCGGTCGGCGGCAGGCTTCAAGGCGGGCTCGATGCCAATGATGGGCAGCTCCGGCCAGGCGGCCCGCAGCGCCCCGATGGCGGCGGAGGTGGCGGTGTTGCAGGCGATGACCGCGGCCTTGAAATCGTATTCATTTTTCAGGCGGGTCAGGTTTTCCAGGGTCAGGCCCCGGATCTCCTCTGTGCTTCGGGGGCCGTAGGGGGCGTTGGCGGAGTCGCCGAAATAGATGAACTGCTCGTCCGACAGCTCCCGCACCAGGGAACGCAGGACGCTGACACCGCCCACACCGGAGTCAAAGACGACGATGGGCGAATTGCGATCCACGGAAAAGCCCCCCTTTCTGAAAGAATTGAAAGTTGAAAGTTGAGAATTGAAAATTACTGTGTTCTGCGGATATCCGGACACGTTAATTTGTATTTTACTCTGTTTTTTAGGAAATTGCAACCGATTTTTCCTTGTATTTTTATGATTGTTGTGATATGATGGTCGCCAGATCATTTTCAACTTTCCATTTTCAATTTTCAACTTGCACCGAGGTATATATTATGTCAACCCTACAACAAGAAATCTCCCGGCGGCGGACCTTTGCCATTATCTCCCACCCGGACGCCGGTAAAACCACCTTGACCGAAAAATTCCTGCTCTATGGCGGAGCCATCGCCCAGGCGGGGGCCGTCAAGGGCAAAAAGAATTCCCGTGCCGCCGTCTCCGACTGGATGGAGATCGAAAAGCAGCGCGGCATCTCCGTCACCTCCTCCGTGATGCAGTTCCAGTACGGCGGCTTCTGCATCAACATCCTGGACACCCCCGGCCACCAGGACTTTTCCGAGGACACCTACCGCACCCTGATGGCCGCCGACTCCGCCGTCATGGTCATCGACGGGGCCAAGGGCGTGGAGCCCCAGACCCGGAAGCTCTTCAAGGTTTGCGCCATGCGGCACATCCCCATCTTCACCTTTATCAACAAGATGGACCGGGAGGCCAAGGATCCCTTCGACCTGCTGGACGAGCTGGAACGGGAGCTGGGCATCGAGACCTGCGCCATGAACTGGCCCATCGGCTCCGGCAAGGAGTTCCGGGGGGTCTACGACCGACAGGGGGGCCAGCTGCTGCTGTTCTCCGGCCTCTCCGGCAAGAACAAGGCCGAAAAACAGGCCATCGACCTCTACGACGCGGCGCTGGACGAGATCCTGGGCAGCGAAAAGCACGCCAAGCTCATCGATGACGTGGAGCTGCTCTCCGCGGGCCGGGAGTTCAACATGGACGAGGTCCGGGCCGGTGAGCTGAGCCCCGTGTTCTTCGGCTCCGCCCTGAACAACTTCGGCATTGAGCCCTTCCTGGAAGAATTCCTGCGGATGACGCCCCCGCCCCTCTCCCGGACGGCGGACTGCGGCGTGATCGACGCCTTCTCCCCCGATTTCTCCGCCTTCGTCTTCAAGATCCAGGCCAACATGAACAAGGCCCACCGGGATCGGCTGGCCTTTATGCGGATCTGCTCCGGTCAATTCCAGCGGGACGCGGAATACTACCACGTCCAGGCGGGCAAGAAGATGCGGCTTTCCCAGCCCCAGCAGCTTATGGCCTCGGAGCGGGAGATCGTGGAGGAGGCCTATGCCGGCGACATCATCGGCGTCTTTGACCCGGGCATCTTCGCCATCGGCGACACCATCACCGTCCCCGGCAAGAAGTTCAAATTTGCCGGCATCCCCACCTTCGCCCCGGAGCACTTCTGCCGGGTGAGCCCAAAGGACACCATGAAGCGGAAGCAGTTCATCAAGGGCACCGAGCAGATCGCCCAGGAGGGCGCCATCCAGATCTTCAAGAAGCCGGACACCGGCATGGAGGAGGTCATCGTGGGCGTGGTGGGCACCCTGCAGTTCGACGTGTTCCAATACCGGATGCGGAGCGAGTACGGGGTGGAGCTGCGGATGGAGGGCCTGCCCTACGAGGAGCTGCGCTTCATCACCGCCAGCCCCGTGCCGGAGAAGGATCTGAACCTCTCCTCCGACGTGGAGCTGCTGGAGGACTACCGGGGCCGCAAGCTGCTGGTCTTCTCCTCCTTCTGGGCCATCGACTTTACCAAACGCAAGAACCCCGGGCTGGAGCTGGCCGAAACGGGAGAAAACTGATATGACACAGAAACGGCGCGCTGTTTTTTTGGCAGCGCGCCGTTTTCGTATGGATTTTTCAGTAGATCTCCACCGCTGTGCCGGTGGGAATATTGTCGTAGATCCAGGTGCAGTCCGCTTCCAGCATCCGCACGCAGCCGCCCGATGCGGGTTGGCCGATGGTTCCGTCATAGACGCTCCCGTTGTAGGAGATGGGGATGGAGTGGAAGCCCCGGGCCTCATCGAACACGGAAACGTGGTGGACGTAGAAATAGTCGTAGGTCCACCGGGCGGTTCGGTACCGGATCTCAACGGATTCCACCGGCGTGGGGCTGGTGTTCAGGCCGGAGGCGCAGGGGAAGCAGCGGATCAGCTTCCAGTGGCCCCAATAGCCCTCGAACACGTTGATCTTTTGCGTGTAGAGGCTGACCCAGATCAAATAGCCGGTGGAGCTGGAGCAGTACTTCACATGGTTAACATAATATTCCTTTGCCTCCCGGGAGTAGTCCGAGGTGGTGTAATAGTTTCCGGAGTAGATGGACAGGGCGCTGTAGGACACCCAGCCCACGGTACCGTTGGAAAGCTGCACCCTGGCGCCGGTGGACTTGGAGGTCTTGAGAAGGGTCACCACCGTCCCGGCGGGCACGGTCTGCATGGCGCCGCTGAAGGTTCTGGCGCTGATGTTGTAGCCGCTGTAGAGGGTGGCGGCGTATCTGAGGGACGCCTGCACGGACTGCGTGCGGATGGTGGCGGCCTCGGCGGCGACCCAGGCGGCAGTGTTCACCTTGTTCTCGTAGACGAAGGTCTCATCCTCCGAGCTCAGCACAAAGCGGACGGGCACCTCCCCACGGCCGGAGGAAAGGGCTGCGGAGAAATCCGAGGCCACAACGGTATACATTCCTTCCTCAAGCAGCTTGGTGGTTTCTCCCCGCTTGACCCCGTCGATGTACCAGGTCAGCGTGCCGCCCCGGGGAGCGGGAGGCAGGTTGGTCAGATACAGGCCCACGTTGATCCATGTGGCGTTCGGCTTGGGGATATCGCTGTCAGAGCGTGTCGCCACCAGATCCGAGAGCGTGGGCACGATGCGGCTGTTGCACACGCCGGCCTCGCAGAACAGATACAGGCCCTTGCCGTAGACGTTGACCTCCTCCGCCCGGCCCTTGCCGCCGACCAGGCAGTCCCGGCCATAGACGTTCACGACGCCCACCGTACCATCCAGCACAACGCCGGCCACGGTGCCGCCCTCGTAGACGTTGACGGCGCCCGCATGGGAGCCCGCGTGAACGGTGAAGGCGTAATAGTTTTCCACGCAGTTGACACTGCCGTAAAGCTCCGTCCGCGTCAAAACGGTGAGGGTGTTCACGCCGCTGTCAGCGTAGAGCTTGCAGGTGCCGCAGATCACCAGATCTTCAATGCTGCAGCCGCTCAGCTCCAGGCGGATCCTTCTGGTGCTGTGCAGGATGAGCCGCCCCCGGACAGTCACGTTTTCCAGCCGCAGCGTTTCGGCATTGCAGCTCAGCAGCAGATCTCCGTTGATCACAGTGCCGGCGGGGATCGCAGCCGCTGTCAGCGCGTAGCAGCCCGTCCCGCTCTGGGCGGGGAGCTCCTGGCCGAAGCCATCCAGCGACCGGTAGAGCATCTGCGCCAGCTCCCGCCGGGTGAGCATGGCCTTGGGCTCCAGGCCCACGTTGGTGCCGGAGACCAGCCTGGCTTCGATCATCGCGGAGAAGTATTTGGCCGACCAGCCGCTGACGTCGTTCCAATCGGCGAAGCGGTAGATGTTTTTGCGATCCCGCCCGTTGATGCCGAAGACCCGCGCCAGCACGGTCACAGCCTGCTCCCGGGTAACCAGCGCGTTGGGCGACATCGTCGTATCGGAGGTGCCGCTGAACAGGCCCAGGGCTACCGCCCGGGAGAAATAGTCGTAGTACCACCCCTCGGGGTCGAGATCCGTGTAGGCGGAGAGGTCCGCTCTGGCCTCGCTGCCCAGGAAGCGCATGATGACGGCAGCCAATTCCGCCCGGGTGAGCGCACTCTGGGGGCACAGCCCTGCGTCGCCGCGGCCTTTCAGCAGGCCGGTACGCACGGCAAAGACCAGCGCGTTTCTGGACCAATCGTCCGCGATCCCGTAGGCCTCGATGATCTCCTCGTCCGTCCATTCGGACAGCGGCTTTTCGTCGGGCTCCTCCGGCGTATCCGGGTCCGTGGGCTCCTCCGGAGCCTCACCGCCTTCGCTGGGTCCCGTTTCCGCCGGGGGCTCTGTTTCCACCGGGGGTTCCGTCTCCTCGTTCCCTGCGATCTCCGCAGGCGTCGAGGGTTCCACGGCAGGGATCTCCCCATAATGAGCGCGGGCAGATGGCGCGGCAAAAACAGGGGCGGAGAGCGCCAGCGCAGCCGCCAGAAGCAGGGCGATCCAACGCAGTGCAGGGCGAAGCTTCATTTCAACTCCTCCTATGATTCCGTTTTCTTTCCTGTATATAGAATACAGTATCGGGGGGTGAATTGCAAGGTTTTTTCCGCCGCACGGTGCGGTTTTTACGCATTATGCGATGCATTTTGCATGATGCATTACAGTCTTTCCAGCAGCTCCAGCGCCGGGAGCGCCCGGCCGTCGTAGTCGAACAGGCCCTGGTTGGCCCACTCGTTGCCGCCGGGGCCCTTTTCGTGGATATAGGCCAGGCCCGCGGGCTTGGTCCACTCCGCCCCGGGGACGGGGAGCCAGGCGGGCTCCCACCAGATCAGACCCCGGCCCAGGCCGCCGGGCACGGAGCGGATCACCGCCCAGAGCTCCCGGAGGAAGTCCGCCTGGCCCGCCGGGGTGGCGGGGTAGGGCACACAGGCGGCGGTCTTTTCGTTGGCCGCCAGACCCCGTTTTTGGTCGGGGCCCAGGCCCTCCCGCTCCCGGCAGTCCGCCAGAGTGAAGGCCATGGAGGTCTCCGCCACAATCATTGGTCTACCGTAACGCTCTGCCAGGTCGTGCAGATTGTGCCGCAAAGCCTCCAGGGAGCCGTGCCAGAAGGGATAGTAGCTCAGGCCGATGCAGTCGAAGTCCGCGCCGCCGTGGGCCAGATAGCTGTCGAACCAGCTCCGGTAGAGGGCGTTGTTGCCGCCGTTGTCCAGATGGAGCATCACCCGGGCCTCCGGGGCGGCCTCCCGCACGGCCCGGACTCCCGCGGACACAAAGCGGGCGATATTGGCCCAGTTTGGAACCTTGCCCAGGGGCCAGAGCAGGCCGTTGGACAGCTCGTTGCCCGGGGCGACCATGGCGGGCAGGAGCTCCGCCTCCCCCAGGGTCGTCAGCGTCTCGCGGGTGAAGTGGTAGACCGCCCGCTCCAGGCCGTCGGCGTCCAGGGACGCCCAGGCCTTGGGGGGGTACTGCTTGCCGGGATCCGCCCAGAAGTCGGAGTAGTGGAAGTCCAGCAGCCAGGGCAGGCCCAGGGCCTTACAGCGCCGGGCCAGGGCCATGACCCGGGGCAGATCGTTGGTCCCCGCGCCGTAGGGGTTGCCCGCGGCGTCATAGGGGTCGTTCCAGAGCCGCAGCCGGATCAGATTGACGCCGCGGCGCTGCAGGATCAAGAGGGCGTCTTCTGGCAGGGAGCCCCCCTCATCCGCCCCAGTGTGCGCACTGGGGCACCTTCCCCCCAGGGGGAAGGCTTTTCCCGGTGCCTGGTAACTGGCGGCCGGTGACTCGTCGTAGAACCTGCCCCTGCCTTCCTCTACATCCAGCAATGAAGAAATGTCCGCGCCTTTGATCATCGCGTCATCGCCTTTGATCATATCCCTCACTCCTCAAAGGTAAAGCGCTCGTACATGGCGCCGTAGCGGAAGCGGGCCAGCTCGTTTTTCGCCAGGACGTCCGCCTCATTGCCCCGGTATTGGCAGCGCAGGCAGTAGAATTCGTCCTTTTCCCGGTCGTAGAACATATCCATGTCGATATCCCGCATAAAGCAGGACGGGCAGCGGTAGTTCAGTCTGCCCTTTCCAGATTGAGCCATGTGGTAAAGACCTCCCCTTCTTTGAGTTTGCGTTCCCAGCCGAGGGTGAACATGGGGCTGAACGCATAGCCCTCCCGGATGAAGCCGATCTTATCCCGGCCGTTGGCCAGCATGGAGACCCGGGTCTTGATGGGCGGGATGGTGCAGGACACCGCCTCCGCCCCGGCCACCGCGGCCTCCCGGCACTTGTATTCGTAGGGGATGGTCACGGAATCCGCCTCCCCTGCCTCGATCTGCAGGGTCAGCGCGGACATATCCTCCGTGTACTCCGTGGTACCGTAGCAGGCCGTCATATACTCCTTTATCGTGACCGCCGCGTCCGGCTGGGACACGGACAGGAGCTTCCTGTCATAGCGGATGCAGGAGCTGCCCTCCGAGAAGGTGATAACGGTTTGAAGCCGGACGCGAAGATCACGGAATACGATCTCCACCGGGTCCAGGGTCAGGATCCGATCCTCCCCCTCCCGGGAGAACTTCGCCTTGGTGCGGCAGAGGCAGAGGTCCACCTCTTCCCCGTTCCAGCAGAGCTTGGCGGAGCGGACGGTGCCCTCCCCGGCGTAGTGGGTGAAGTAGCCCGCCCGGTATTTCTCCTGGATCAAGAAGGGATAGCTGGCGTCCTGGACGTGGGGGGTGCCAATGCCCACGGGCCATTCCAGCTTGGCGGCATAGGGCCGCAGATCCACGATGGCCCCGCCCTGATCCATATTGACGCAGGCCCGCATATAGGGGTCGCAGTACCAGAACAGCTGCTTGTCGGAGCCGTAGAGGATATCCCGCCAGAGGGCGCACTCGGGGGTGGTGTAGTCCTTCTTTTGCCGGTAGTAGTCGGCAAATTCGGACATGGTCATATCCACCAGCTTGCCCTCGGCCTTCAGCTTGCCGTAGTAGGCGCAGCCGTCCTCGTAGGACTTGTAGAGCAGCTCGTAGGGCTGCTCCCAGCGGCCCATCTTGTTCATCCAGCCGGGGCCCACGAACATCATATTGTAGGCGTAGCCGTCGTTGTATTTGGCAAGGCTGCGGTATTGGTCGATCAGATTGTAGAGATAGGGGTACTCCCAGGTCTTGGTGTCGTAGATCATGCCCCGCAGCACGTTCTGGGGGTGGGTGCCGAAGTTGGAGCCGTTGCCGTCGTAGCAGGCCAGCAGATCCCGGCTCAGATGGGGGATGGCGACGATGCCGCTGTCCTCTTTTTCGTTGGCGGCGGGGGCGTGGGTGTTGGCCTTGGAGGGGATCCAGGGGGCCCAAGGGCCGCCGTCCATGAAGGTGTACCAGGAGTTGTTGCAGGTGTGGTAGGCCTTGGGGCCCTCCTCCCAGCAGGTGGCCACGGCGCACTTGACGGAGGGGTACTCCGCCTTGATAAAGTTAATCAGATCGGCGTCCATGTAGTAGGAGCCGGTGGATTCGGGGTAGAAGCCGAAGGCCTCATGGAACTTCCCGAACACGTCCCGGACGATGGACTTCTTATCCTCCATGGAGAACATCCAGATGCAGAAGTCCTTGGTCTTATACTTCTCCCGGAACTGCTCGCAGGGCAGGCCCAGCAGGGACAGGCCGATCTCGTCGCCGAACTCCGCGTGGTGCTGTTTTGCCAGCTCCACCGCCTCGGCGTTGAACAGGGAGGCGTAAGTCATCTGGATGGTGGTTTTGAGGCCGTATTTGTGGGCCAGGGCCTGTTGGGTCTTGAAGATATCCAGGCTCTCGGTGAGCAGGGCCTTCCGGCCCAGATCCTCTTCCCTGCCCTGGCCGGTGACCTTCTCGGCATATTCCGGAACCATCTCCGGCCGGTGGATGATGTTGACGATAAATTGATTGTGCATTGTATTCTCCATTTCTGCGTAGGGGGCGGCGTCCGCGACGCCCAGAACCTTATTGTTTCGGGCAGCTGCGGGCCGTCGGGGACGCCGCCCCCTACGGAATTTCAAAAACGGGGCCCCGTTCTGGGGCCCCGGAGCAGTTGTTCGGCTATCAGTCCAGCAGCAGGTTCTTCTCCGTCTCGGGATCGAAGAAGTGCATGACCTTGCCCTCGAAGGTGATATTCAGTGCGGAGCCGTAGACCATGCTCTTGCGTTGCTCGTTGGTCAGGCCGATGGTGGGCACACGGACGATCAGACGGGTCTCGTCCTCGGTGTAGACGTGGAGGTGGAGCTCGGAGCCCATCATTTCGTTGACCTCCAGTCGGGTGGGGATGCCGCCCTGCTGCGTCAGCGTGATATGCTCAGGCCGGACACCCAGCAGGATCTTGCCGGCGCGCACGTTGCGGCTGGCCAGCTCCCGGCCCTTCTCGCCGGTGACCTCGATCTTCGTGCCGAAGGGGTTGACATAATACTTGTCGCCCTCCCGGAGCAGCTCGCACTTGATGATATTCATCTTGGGCGCGCCGATGAACTCCGCCACAAAGAGGTTGGCGGGCATATCGAAGCACTCCGCAGGAGTGCCCACCTGCATGATGAAGCCGTCCTTCATAATGACGATCCGGTCGGCCAGGGTCATAGCCTCGGTCTGGTCGTGGGTGACGTAGATGAAGGTGGTGTTCAGCTTCTGGCGGAGCAGGATGATCTCAGCGCGCATCTGGTTGCGGAGCTTGGCGTCCAGGTTGGACAGGGGCTCGTCCATCAGAAAGACCTTGGATTCCCGAACCATGGCGCGGCCGATGGCCACACGCTGGCGCTGGCCGCCGGACAGGGCCCGGGGCTTCCGCATCAGATACTCGGTGATGCCCAGGATCTCCGCGGCCTTGGTGACCTTCTCGTAGATCAGATCCTCCGGCATTTTCTGGAGCCGGAGGGAGAAGGCGATGTTGTCATACACCGTCATATGGGGGTACAGAGCGTAGTTCTGGAAGACCATGGCGATGTTGCGATCCTTGGGCTGCAGATCGTTGACCACCACGCCGTCGATCTCCACGGTGCCCTCGCTGATCTCCTCCAGGCCCGCGATCATACGCAGGGTGGTGGACTTGCCGCAGCCGGAGGGGCCGACAAAGACCACAAACTCTTTATCCTTGATATCCAGGTCAAAGTCATGGACTGCCACGACCTTGTTGTCATAGATCTTCTTGACTTTCGTCAGTTTCACACTTGCCATATTATGATTCTCCTTTCCACTGCATGAACGCCGGATCAGCCCTTGACGGCGCCGCCGGTCACGCCCTCGACGTAATACTTTTGCAGGCACATGAACAGGACCGCGACGGGAACCGCGACGATCACGCCGCCGGCGCAGAACATGGTGTAACGCTGGTTGATCATATCCGGCGTCAGCCATTTCCACAAGCCGACAGCCACGTTCATACCCACAGGATCCTCAAAGGAGACGTACTTCGCAAACACGAAGTCGCCCCAGGGCGCCATGAAGGCGGTCAGGATCGTGTAGATCACGATGGGCTTTGCCAGCGGAAGAATGATCTTGTACAGCACCTGTGCGCGGGTCGCGCCGTCCACCCGGGCCGCCTCGTCCAGGGACTTGGGGATGGTGTCGAAGAAGCCCTTGGAGACGTAGTAGCCCATACCGGAGGACGCCACGTAGACAAGCACCAGGCCGGGGACGGCGTGGGACTCGGTGAGGCCCAGATCCTTCAGCACGCGGTAGAGGATGATCATGGTAAGCATTCCGGGGAACATACCGAGGATCAGCATAAACTTCATCAGGCTCTTACGGAGCTTGAAGCGGAAGCGGGAGAGGGTGTAGGACATACACAGAACGATGATGGTCTGGATCGCGGCAACAATCAAGGCAATGATAAAGGTGTTCAGATACCAGCGCTTGAAGTTGGAGTTCCACAGATCCACATAGTTTTGGAAGCCCCACTGCTTGGGGAGGATGTAGCCCACCGACCAGGTGGACTCGGTGCGGAAGGATTGCAGAACGATGCAGATAAAGGGGATCAGCCAGATAATGCTCATCAGCACCAGGATCACGTAGATGACGGTGTTGCTGATCCTGGCGGAGGCCTTCAGGCCCATATGCTGCTTTATGGCAGCCTGGGCTTCCATCTCTTGTTTCTTCATCACTGGAAATCCTCCTCGTTCTTAATGGAGGGCAGCACGTTGTAGACCACCAGGGAGATGATCGCCACCACGATAAAGACCAGGATACCGATGACGGAGGCCATGTAGTACTTTGTGCCGGTGGTGGTGGTGATCTTGAACAGCCAGGTAATCAGCAGATCCGTGTAGCCCACAGAGCCGGCGGCCGAGGATGCTGCGTTGTTGATGGGGTTGCCGCCGGTGAGCAGGTAGATGACGTTGAAATTGTTCATGTTTCCCGTAAAGCTGGTGAGCAGATACGGGCCGGTGATGAACAGCATATAGGGCAGGGTGATCTTGGAAAACTGCTTCCAGCCGCTGGCGCCGTCGATCTTTGCGGATTCGTAGAGGTCAGCGGGAATGTTCAGCAGAATGCCGGTGGCGATCAGCATCAGATAGGGAATGCCGATCCAGATGTTGATGATAATCACCATGACACGGGGCAGGAGGGCGTCGTGGGCCGTGCTGCCCCAGAAGTCAATGTTCTGGCTGATAAGACCCAGATCCATGAGCAGACCGTTGACGATGCCGTTCTTGTCAAACATCTTGGAGACGTACAGCAGGGAGATGAACTGGGGGATGGCGATGGTCAGAACAAGGATGGTTCTCCAGACCTTTTTCAGGCAGATGCCCTTCTTGTTGATCATCATGGCCACAAACATACCCAGGAAGTAGTTGGTGAAGGTGGCGAAGAAGGCCCAGATCAGCGTCCAGGTCAAAACCTCGCCGAAGGTGGCGGAGTAGACGCCGCCGCTTCCGTTCCAGGAAAGCACGGTGTTGAAGTTTTCCAGCCCCACCCATGTAAAGAGGGCGTTAAAGTAGCCGTCGTTAGAGCCGCTGTAATTGGTAAAGGCCACCAGGATCATAAAGACGATGGGCATGACCGTGAAGATCAGAATGCCCGTCATCGGCAGAGCCAGGAGGGTCTTGTGGAAGTTGTCGTCCACCAGGGCGCGCAGGTCGTCCTTGCCGCTCTTGAGCGGCTTTCCGGATTTCAGAATCTGCTCAGCGATCTTATTCTGTCTGACGTTCACCCGCCAGGTGTAGAGAAAGGCCACGATGAAGAACAGGGTCAGCACGCCGTAGAGCAGGATCTTGAAGGAGTTGTCGCCGTACTCCGTGGTATGGGTATCCAGAACCGCGTTGTAGACCTCGTGGGGGCCCACCTTGCCGAGAGACGGCAGCATACTCAGCCATTTTGCGCCGGCGAAGATCATGTAGAAGATGAACACGCCCTCAAACAGCAGGAACAGCAGGCCCCGCAGGATCTGGCCCCGGGCGATGTTGCCGAAGCCCATAAAGAGATAAGACAGCTTGGTTTTCCAATCGCCGTTGACGAAGGTGTTGAAGATGTCGGCAAACTCCAGGCCGATGGACTTAAAGAAGTTCACGATCGCCCGGACGATGCCCAACGCGCCGTTTTTCAGCGCACGAGGGATGGCACAGAAAAAGGCAGCGATTTTATAGAGAAGCTTCCGCCCCTTTGACAGGCGGAGATACTCCATGTCCGTGTATCTTTTCATGGCATAGCCCCTTCTTATAAAGAAATGGTTGGAGCCAAGAACGCTTGACTCCAACCAAATCCGATTATTGAATCAGTTCCAGTTAAAGTTCAACCTTCTGATTCTTGTGTGCGGGATCAGCCGACCTTCTCGAGGGTGATCTCGTTGGTGGTGGTGTTGATGGTGACCTTGTAGGTGCCGGCCTCCACAAAGACGATGTTGTTGTCAGGGTTGTCAGCGCCGAGATCCTTGGCCAGCTCCTTGCCGGTGGTGATCTGCGCGTAGCCCTTATCGGACTCCCACTTGCCGTTGTTGACGATACGGCCGCCCATGTAGTCGCTCTCGGGAACCTCGAGGGTCAGAGACAGGACGTCGCCGTCGCCGGACAGCATGTAGGTGTCTTCCACAGCAGCGTTGTTCCAGCCGTTCCAAGCGCCCACGAAGAGCAGGCCGGGCTTCAGGTTCTTCAGCAGCTCAATGCCGTCGTGATAGGTCTTCAGAGCATCCTTCAGCGCAGCCTCGTCGCCGGTTTCCTTGGTGACGGAGGACAGAGCGGCAGCCAGGTTCCACCAGCCGTCGGGGACGTTCTGCACCACAGCGCGCTTCGCCTGCTCGGCAACAGCGGCCAGGACGGGGTCGTTCTGAACAGCGTCAGACTTCATGGCATCCAGGTTGGAGGGGCCCCAGCCGACGGTGGAGAAGCGCTCGGTCTGCGCCTCGGCGCCGGTGAGGTACTGAGCCAGCTTGTGCAGGGCAGCAGCCTTGACAGCGTCGCTCTGGGGCTTGACGCCGACCATCTTGTAGCCCATGAAGGAGCCGAGCTCGTAATCCTTGCCGTCAACCGTGAACTTGGGCAGGGCAGCAACGCCCATCTTGTCGCCCAGGATGGACTTGGCCGTGCCGGAGTCCCAGGTACCGCTGACGACCACGGCAGCGCCGTTGTCGAACTCAGCAGCATTGCTCTTGGAGTCGAACTTGGGGGAAGACATGACCTTGTTCATGCCCTTCATGGCGATCAGACCTTCGGCGCTGTCGAAGGTGTCGTTGACGACCCAGTGGCCGTCCTTGTCGGTGGCCCAGTCAGAGGTGCAGCCTGCGCCGAAGAAGAAGGAAGCCAGGTACCAGCCGTTGCCCAGGTCGAAGCAGAGCTGCTTGTCAGCGGCTTCGCAGTCGGCAATGATCTTATCCAGGCTGGTGGGGTCGGTGATGACGGTCTTGTCGTAGTACATGAAGTAGGTGTTGTCCGCGGTCATGGGGTAGGCGTAGATCTCACCGTTGATGGTGGCAGCCTTGACGGAACCGGCATCGTTGTTCTTGGTGACGAACTCGGAAGCCTGGGTGCCCAGCTTGGACAGAGCGCCAGCCTGGACAAGGCGGGCAAACTGGTCGTCAGCGAAGCAGAACAGGTCGCCGCCGGCGTCCACGTCGGTGATCATCTGGGTGGCAGCATCGCCCTCGCCCACGTTCTGGACGGTGGCCTTGATCACGATGCCGTCGGTGTTCTTGGCGTTGAAATCGTCGATCTGCTTCTTCATCAGCTCAACGACGTTCTCCGCGCACCAGACCTTAATCTCATAGGTGCCGGCAAGCTCATTGCCGGAGCCGGGATTGTTGGCCTCGGTTTCGGGGGTCTTGCCGCCCTCGGTGTTAGCCTTCGTGTCGTCGGTCTTGTTGGAGCAGGCAGCGAGCGCAAAGACCATCACAACCGCGAGCAGCAGTGCGAGAATTCTTTTGAGTTTCATTGTTTTATCCTCCTTGAATGGATGATTTGCTCCGGGGGACCGGAGCAGTTTGGATGTGGGGGATCCCCCCTGCCATCGGTGCTATTATACTACTTTTCTTTCGGGTTGTCTATCTGTTATTTTTATATTTTTTTATAAATTTGTGAATAATTTGTAAATCAAAGGGGATTTTTATTGAATTATCCCGAATAAACATTCTATCTTCTTGTGACGGAGGCGTCGTCGATCTTGCCCCAGGCGCCGGCGTTGGGCGCCTTGACATAGATCCCCACCGTGAGGGTCTGCCCCTGGGTGTACGCGATCCCCGGGACCTCCCCCAGGTGCCATTCGTTCCAGACGGTGATCTCCATCGGGGCTGTGGCGACGATCTCTCCGTCCAGCTTGGCATAGGCATAGACCTCCGCCACGCCGCAGTCGCCGCCCATGATCCAGATGCGGAAATCGTAGGTGCCGCTCTCCAGGCCCTCCGGGGTCTGCTCCAGCGTAAACTCCGCCTTGCCGGAATCCGGCGACCAGAAGTGATAGTGCCATTCGCCGGTGCGGGAGTCGCCGGGCTTCTGTTCGATCCGCAGCTCCTTGCAGCCGCCCAGGTTCTCCGCCACCCAGGGCGCAGCGCTGCCCTCCTCAAAGGAGGGATTTTTCAGCAGGTTCACGCCCTCCACCGTCAGCCGGAGCAGCGCCTCCATGCCATCCGCCGTGCCGGTGATCTCGTGGCTGCCCGGGACGGCCAGCCAGCCCTCCAGGGTCTCCGGCGTCAGGTTCCAGGTCACCTCCACCGGTCGGCGGCTGTTGTCGGTCATGATGGCGTTCACCGTCCCGGGCAGGGCAAAGGCGTCGCCCACCGTCACCCGGGCGCTGAGCTCCTCCAGCGCCTGGATCTCCAGGGCCACCTCGCTGTTGCCGTAGCGGATCAGATTGAAGGCCATCAGGCTGTCCAGGGCCTTGCCCTGGGGGTCGAAGAAGCTCTGGTTGTCCACGGCGCAGCCGCCGTACCACTTGCCCGCGTCGTCGGGGTCGTATTCCGCAGCGTAGGAGGAAGCCCAGCCGGAGCCGAACTGCTCCCAGAGCCTCTGGTTCTCCTCCTTCGTGGCCCCGCCCACGCCGATCCAGGTGCCCTCCCAGTAGCAGACGCCGATGCCGCCGGCGTCCTGCACGGCCTGGGTCACGTCCCGGAGGCTGTTCACCTGCCCCTGCTGGGAGAAGGGATAGGGCTTGTTGACGGCGCTCTCGTCGGAGATGGTGTTGGCGGAGAAGTCAAAGTCCTCCCCCGTCCAGGCGTAGGAGGTCTCCAGCACCATCACGTCCTTGCCGGTGCTGCTGCGTACCTGGGCCAGGGTCCTGGTGAGATTTTCCAGGCTGCCGTGCCAGTAGGGGTAGTAGGACGAGCCGAAGACGTCGTAATCCAGCCCGTAGATCTTCAGATTGGTGGCGTAGGTGTTGTAGTTTCCGTTCTCCGGGTTGGCGAAGTGTACCGCCACCTTTGCCGCGGGATAGACCTCCCGCACAGCCCGGGAGCCGGCGGCCATCAAGCTGACGATGGCGGACCATTCGCGCTCTCCGCAGAGGGCGCCGTTGGTCTCGTTGCCCACCTGGACCATGCCCACCTCCACCCCCGCGTTGCGAAGGGTCATCAGTACGTCGTGGGTGTAGGCATACAGGGCGGCGGCCTTGGTGTCCAGGTCATAATCGGCCCAGGCCTTGGGGACCATCTGCTTGCCCGGATCGGCCCAGAAGTCGGAGTAGTGGAAGTCCACCAGCAGCTTCATGCCGTATTTCGCGGCCCGCTTTCCGATCTCCAGGGCGGTGTCCACATTGCAGTTGCCGCCGCCGTAGCCGCGGCCCTCGGCGTCGAAGGGGTCGTTCCAGACCCGGACGCGGATGGTGTTGACCCCGTTGGCGGCCAGGATCTCGAACACGTCCCGCTCCTGTCCGTCCCGGTCATAGTATTTCACGCCGGAGGCCTCCAGCGCCGGGATCTGGGAGGCGTCCATGCCGAAGATAAAGTCGTCGGGAAGGCCCTCTACAGCCTTGACGTAGAGCGGGCAGCCGCGCAGCGCCCCCTTGGGGGCCACGTCGGTTTTTTCGATCACAGCAGGCGTATCCAGCGGGGCCACGGAGGGTGCGATGGCGGAAGCTGCGGTGGTCTCCGGGACGGGCGCAGTGCTTTCGCCGGGGGGTTCCGGCGTCGAGCAGCCCGCCAGCAGCGCAGCTGCCAACAGGCAAATCAGCAATTTTTTCATGTTCATTTCCTTTCCATCGGCAGAGCGTAGGGGCTGGCGTCCTCGACAGCCCGAACGTATCAAAAAACGTATCAAAACAGGAGCGCCGCGGGGCGTCGAGGACGCCGCCCCCTACGGTGTCAGTCGATTCTCAAAAATGCCAGGGCCAACTCCCAGGCGGCGTTATCCTGCGCGCCGTAGTGCGGGCTGGCCGCGTCGATGCAAAGGTAGTAGGCCTCCGGCTCCGGATCCGGCAGGGGGGTGTACTGAATATAATCCATGGCGGGGCCGTGCTGGGTCGCAGGGTCGAAGGCCAGGATCCCCCAGGTCTTTCCCTCCCGGGTGTAGCCCGCCATTCCCTCCGGCAGGGTCAGAGGGGCCAGCTTCCCCGGGGTATCGGTCAATGCCGCCTCCAGGATCGAAGCCTTCATCAGATAGAGATCTCCCTCCAGCTCCGTGCCGAGGAAGTCATAGCCGAAGCTCCGCACCTGGATCATTTTGATCCCGGCGGGCAGGCACTCGTCCTCCAGCCGGAGGGCCAGGGGGCGCTGCTCCAGCGCATAGGCATCCACGCAGAGGATCAGCTTTTTATCCCTGGTGGTATCGCCCACAAAGGTATAGATCCAGGCCCAGAGCAGGGAGAGGATCAGCGCCCAGAAGACGAAGCGGTGCAGCTGGGCCCAGATGTTTTTAAGGATCCGCATGGCTCGCCTCCTCTTCCATCCGCTGCCAGGCCACCACGTAGCCGTGCACCGTATACAGGGTCAGACGCGGGCCCGCCCTGCGAAGCTCCTCCGCCCTGTCCACATGGACGCTGCACTCCACCGGCCCCTCGGCGGTCTCCACCCGGAGCTTGCGGAGGGTGACGCTGTTGCGGATCCGAACCTTCAGGGGCAGGATGGCGACCTGCCCGCTCAGCGATTCCCGGGGGCCGTCGGCCAGGTGCCTGGCGTGGGCCAGCTCCCGGCCCCCGTCCCGCACCACGTAGATGCCGAAGTAAATAATGATCCAGGCCGCGCCCACGCTGATGCAGATGCAGGCCAGAAGCATATCGTAGATGTTGTGGGTGTTGACCCGGCAGGTCAGCACCACGCAGACTGCCAGCGCCGCAGCGGCCAGCAGATACAGCAGTCCCTTGACCAGTCTGCGCCGCCGCGCCAGCCGTGCCAGCCGCTCCGGCGGATAGAGTTCTACGATGGGCATGGTATCACCCCCAGATAATAAGTAATAGTGAATAATGAATAGTGAATAGGTGTGGTGTTTTTCAAATCGCGATTTGAAAAACTGCAATTCAAAACTGACTTGACAGTTGGATTTCTATTCGATAAAATGAAACTATCCTGAATGGGAGGTATCTGGAATGAAAAAGACTGTTTCCATTTTCCTCACGCTTTTGCTTTTATTCGGCCCGCTGGCAGGGTGCGAGGCTTCCCCCGCTCCCGCTTCCGACACACCTGCCCAGTCCACAGGCGCGGCTGTGCAGACTACGGAGCCCCCTGCTCCCGCCGGGGAGCTGGCTGTTCCGGTTCCCGCCGGCGTCACAGCCGCCCGGGACAACAACCGGGTCTTCTATGAGATCTTCGTGGGTTCCTTCTCCGACTCTGACGGCGACGGGATCGGCGATCTGCGGGGCATCATCAACCGGATGGACTACCTCAACGACGGGGACGACAGCTCCGGCAAATCTCTGGGCATCGAGGGCATCTGGCTGACCCCCATCTTCCGCTCCGGCTCCTATCACAAATACGACGTCAACGACTATTACAACGTGGACGGGGCCTTCGGCACCCTGGACGATCTGCGGGAGCTGGTGGAGCTCTGCCACAGCCGGAACGTCAAGCTGATCCTGGATCTGCCCATCAACCACACCGGCAAATCCAACGCCTGGTTCACGGCCTTCCAGACCGCCCACCAGCAGCACGCCGTGGACGATCCCTACTACAATTTCTATTCCTTCTACACCCAGGGGGAGAGCGCGCCCGCGGGCCGCAAATTCAACTCCCTGTCCGGCACCGACGACTATTACGAGTGCAACTTCGACGGCGGTATGCCGGAGCTGAACTTTGACAGCCAGGACGTGCGCCAGGCCGTGCTGGACGTGGCGAAATTCTACCTGGAGCTGGGAGTGGACGGCTTCCGTTTCGACGCGGCCAAGTACGTCTATTTCGGCGACAACGCCGCCAGCGCGGAGTTCTGGAGCTGGTATCTGGGCGAGCTGCGGGCCATCAAGTCAGACATCTACACCGTGGGCGAGGTCTGGGACGGCGACGCCGTGACCTTTGCCTACTACCCTGCCATGAACTGCTTCGACTTCTCCACCTGTCTGGCCGAGGGCTATATCGCCGCTGCGGCCCAGAAGGGCGACGTGAACCGCTACACCGAATACGTGCAGAGCTATCTGGACACGGTGAAGGCCCTGCGCGGGGACGCGACTATCGTGCCCTTCCTGGCCAACCACGACACCGACCGGGCCGCGGGCTTCCTGCCCACCCGAACCGGCGCAGCCCAGATGGCGGCCAATCTGCTGATCCTGGGGCCCGGCTCCCCCTTCCTCTACTACGGGGAGGAGCTGGCCATGCGGGGCTCCCGAGCCGGAGCCAACACCGACGCCAACCGCCGTCTGGCCATGGTATGGGGGGACGGCGACACCGTCAAGGATCCCCAGGGCACCACCTATTCCACGGATCTGCGGGCCGACGGCAGCGCCGCGGAGCAGATGCTCCAGGCCGACAGCCTGTACAGCTACTACAAGCAGCTCATTCTGCTGCGTAAGGCCAATCCGGAGATCGCCGGGGGTGAATACAGCGCCCTGCGCTTCAACGCCACCAACGTGGGCGGCTTCACGGCCACGCTGGACGGCAAAAGCTGCCTGGTTCTCCACAACACCACCACCGAGCCCTTCAAAACAGACCTGGCAAACCGCGGCCTGGCCGACTACACCGTGATCAGCGGCTTCGTGGGCCTGGGCAGCGCCAGCCTGGAAGGGACTGTTCTGACCCTGGATGGGCAGACCAGCGTGGTGCTGCGCTGACTCACAGGAAGCGGATGCAGCCCTTGTGGGCGGAACGGCAGACCCTCAGCGCCGGGAAGCGCTCCCGCAGCTTGGCCGCCAGCATATCGCAGGCAGGATCCTCCGTCTCAAAGTGACCGGCGTCGATCAGGTTCAGCCCCAGGGTCGCCGCGTCGCAGAATTCGTGGTATTTGATATCCGCGGTGACGAAGGTGTCGCAGCCGGCGGCCAGCACCTTCGGCATGAACTCTCCGCAGGCGCCCCCGCCCACGGCCACCCGGCGGACAGGTCTGCCACCGTCCACCCAGCGCAGGCCGGGGCAGCGCAGCCGCTGCTTGACAAACCCGGCAAAGGCCGGGAGCTCCGTCTCCGAAAGCTCCCCCATGCGGATCAGTCCGGCGGTCTCGCCGTCCTCTAAAACGCTAATATTATGTAAACCAAGCTGCTCCGCCAGCAGGTCGTTGACGCCGCCGGGGGCGCAGTCCAGATTCGTATGCATGGAGATCACCGCGATCCCCTTTTCCAGGTAGCGCAGGTGCACTTCCGTCAGCGGGTCGGCGTCGGTGATGTGCTTGTCGCCGTGGAAGATGACCGGGTGATGGGTCACCACCAGCTGGCAGTCCAGCCGCTCCGCCTCCTCTGCCACGGCAGCCGTGGCATCCAAGGCCACCAAAACGCCCCGAACCGGGGCGTTTTTGCGTCCCAGCAGCAGGCCCACGTTGTCCCAGGACATCCTGCACGCCTCCGGCGCAAGGGTCCAGAGGTAATCTAAGACAGTTTTTACAGTCATGAGGTACTCCTTTCTCGGATGAAGTATCCGCATTTGCGGACATGAAGTATGCCTTGCGGCATATGAAGTATCTCCGTTGGAGATATGAAGTATGCGCTTCACGCATATTGCGGTATCTTTATATTCTGCGAATAAAAAGATGAAAAAGAAATTTAATTGGGAAGACTCTCCCGTTGTGTCAAATATGGCGAAGCCATACTTCATAAGCGAAGCGTCTTCATGTGCGAAGCACACTTCATATGCGAAGCATACTTCATAGCGCACCAAGCGAAGCTACTTCCTCCAGCGCGGCCCGGTAGTAGGCTGCGCGGGCCAGGTCGGCGGGGTCGGCGCTTTGGGTGATGCCGGAGACGGTCAGCTCCAGGGCGCGGCGGGTGCGGGCAAGGTAGTCCGCATACAGCGGGTCCCCCTCCCGCCGCAGGGCCGGAGAGACGTACTGCTCGCCGGGGCTGAGGGCACTCCCCTGCCCCGGCCGGACGGCCATGACCGAATAGAGAAAGCGGCCGTCCCGCACCAGGCGCTCCCGGTCGATGGCCCAGCTCCGCTCCCCCAGCCAGCGGCGCAGATCGTTGGCCGCGGACTGGGGCTGAAGGATCAGCCTACAGGGCCCGCCCTCCAGCCAGGGGGCCTCCGCCAGGATCCGGGCGATCAGATCCCCGCCCATTCCCGCCAGAACCAGGACGTCAAAGGAGTTTGGCTCAAAATTATGTAAACCATCTGAGAGGACGAAGGTCATTCCGTGTGTCTGGGGCTCCGACGCGCCGGGACGCTCCCCCTCATCCGCCCCAGTGTGCGCACTGGGGCACCTTCCCCCCAGGGGGAAGGCTTTGGCCTCCGGGATCCCAAAGGCCATGGCGTTCGCCCGGGCGGATTCCAGGGGCTTTTTCCGGAGGTCGGCGGCGATCACGTGGCCGCAGCGGCCGTTCTGCAGCAGGTAGATCCCCAGGTAGCCGTGGTCTGTGCCCACGTCCGCCACAGTGCCGCAGGGGGGCACCAGCTCCGCGCAGCAGAGCAGGCGTTTTGAGATGGGTAATTTCATTGGCGCTCAGCTTCTCACTTTCTCCCACACACGGGGGCCGGGATGCCGCTCCCCTGCCGGGTCTTCGCTGTTATTCCAGGGGCTTATCCCCCTGGGACAGGTGGCGCAGCACACGGATCTGCAGGGGGATGGCGAGGCAGAGGGTCAGCACGTCGCTGGCAGGCTGGGCCAGCTCCAGGCCGGTCAGGCCAAAGAGCCGGGGCAGGAGCAGCACCAGCGGCACCAGAAAGAGCCCCTGCCGGGCCATGGCCAGGGTGGAGGCCGAGACCATCCAGCCCATGGTCTGCTGGGTCATATTGGAGGGCACCACCCAGCAGTTGACAAAAAAGGTGGCGCATTGGAAGCGCAGGATCACTGCGCCCAGCTCCTTGACCTTGGGCTGGGCGTCGGGAAAGAGCCCCACCACCCGGGGGGCCAGCAGCTCTCCCAGCACGATCACCAGCAGACACCAGCAGGCGACAGTCTTGACCAGGAACCAGAAGGCGGCCCGGACGCGGCTGTACTGCCCCGCCCCGTAGTTGAAGCCGCAGACCGGCTGGTAGCCCTGGCCGAGGCCGATGACCACATTGTTGACCAGCATCATGGTCTTGCTCACCAGGCCGAAGGCTGCGATCAGCGTCGCCCGGCCGATCTCGGGATCCATGGCGCCCACGTCACCCGCCGTGCGATTCAGCACCATCACGGCCACAGCGCCGCAGCCCTGGCGCAGCAGGGAGGGCAGCCCGCCCTGGACGATGTAGCCCAGGTTCTCCAGGGAGATCCGGACGCGACGGAAGGAAATGCGGAGGTTATCCCCCCGGAAGGTGCCGGCCAGCAGGACGCAGAAGCCCACGCTCTGGCTGACCGCCGTTGCCAGGGAAGCGCCCTGGGCCCCCATGCCCAGGGTGTGAATGAACAGCGGATCCAGCCCCACATTCAGCACCGCGCCGCTGACCACGCCGATCATGGCGTAGAAGGCGTTGCCCTGAAAGCGGAGCTGATTGTTCAGGCAGAAGGAGCCCGTCATCAGCGGGGCCGCGGCAAGGATCCAGCGCAAATAGTCCACCGTGGGCTTGACGAATTCCTCGTCCGCCCCCAGAAAGCGCGCGATCGGCGCGGTGAACAGCTCTCCCAGCAGCGTTACCAGCGCGCCCAGCGTCAGCGCCAAGACGAGGCCGGTCGCCGCCATCTCGGCGGCCTTGTCCACGTCGTGCCGGCCCAGGGCCCGGGAGATGAAATTGGAAGCGCCCTGGCCCACGAAAAAGCCCAGGGCCTGGATCAGCGCCATCACAGACAGGGAGACGGAGACTGCGGCAATGGCGCAGGTGCCCGCGTAGCCGCCGATGGAGCTGACGAAGTAGGTGTCCGCCACGTTATACAGGGCGGTCACCAGCATGGACGCAATGGTAGGCACGGCCAGCCGAAGCACCAGCCCCTGCACCGGAGCCGTGGTCATGCGGATGAATTTTTGCTGTCGAAGATCCGGTTTATTCTGATCCATGGTATTCTCACTTCACAAAAACAGGGACGCGAACTGCGCCCCTGTCTTCTCTTGTTTTCTTACTCGGCCTTGCCCTCGTCAAAGGCGTTCAGGTGCTTGAGGAACTCGTCCACGTCCACGCCGTGGACCATGCAGGCCTCCTCCACGGTCTCACCCCGGGAAGCGGGGCAGCCGAGGCAGTGCATACCGATCGCCATGAACAGCGGAGCGGTCTCCGGCGCGATGTCGAGCACGTCGCCGATGATAGTGTCTTTTTCGATCTTTGCCATTGTATTTTTCTCCTTTGGTGTTTATTTGCCTATCATTATAATGGGTATTTCCAAAAAATCAAGTATTATTCTGTTATTTGGCCGCAAATCCCTCAAAGATGATCAGATCCTTCTGCTGAACCAGAGGCCGGACGTCCTCCTGGGATCTCACGACCCACCAGAAGAACTGCGGCCCCCAGAGCTTCCGGCACAGGCCGGGGGCAAGGCAGTCGCGATCTTCAAATTTGTAGGCCACAAAGTCGGGCTTGGTGAGGAAGTTGCCCATCAGATTGGTCAGCAGGAAGCGCATGACCCAGTTGAGGGAGCAGCTCTTGTCCCGGAAGAAGTTCTCGGACAGCTGGCCCCGGACGATCTCGGGGCGGTGCTTCTTGAGCCAGAGCAGCACTCTGGGATCGAAGGACTCGATCATGAAGTTCAGCTCGGGATACTGGTTGAGCAGCATGGTGACCTTCCGGGTCAGCTCCACATGATTGCCGTTTTCCGGCTTCAGCTCGATCAGCAGCGGGGTCTTGCCGGAAAACAGAGGCAGGACCTCCTCCAGGAAGGGCACCTTCTCCCGGGTCCCCTCCAGGGTCAGCTGGCTCAGCACCTGGGTGGTCACCGCGCTGACGTTGGCGTTGGCGCCTGTGGTGCGCTTGAGGCTCTCATCGTGCATCACCACCAGGCTTCCGTCCCGGCTCAGGCGCACGTCCAGCTCCGCGCCGTAGCCGTTGTTGGCCGCCAGGCGGAAGGCCCGGGTGGAGTTCTCGGGGATCTCCGCGCGGATGGCGTGCAGGCCCCGGTGCGCGTAATGATAGCCGGCATATTTCCCGTAGAACCCGCCCTTGGGGCGGCGTCTGGCCTTCATGCTGAGGGCATAAAGGCACGCAAACAGGATGGCGATCAGATCCAAAATCAGGAGAAGCTTCATCGTTTAATCCTCCACATCCAGGGCCTCAAGGCCCTTTTTCGCGAGCGGCTTGTTATCGCCGTGCATAACGAAGAGCATGGTGCCGAAGGCCATCGCCGCAAACACGGCGGCGTAGGGGAAGAGCATGGTCATGCCGAACTGATCCATAAAGAAGCCGGAGATCATGGGCGTCACGGTCTGGGCCGCCATGGAGGCGGTGTAGTAGAAGCCGGTGTACTTGCCCACGTTGCCGCCCCGGCAGAGCTCCACCACCATGGGGAAGGAGTTCACGTTGATGGTGGCCCAGCCGATGCCGGCCAGGGCAAACATAGCGTTCATCAGCATGGTGGGGCTGTCCTCCCGGAGGAAACAGGCCACGCCGAAGGCCGCCGTCAGCATCACCACGCCCGCCAGGATGGTCTTTTTCCGGCCCACCCTGGAGGCCACCATGCCCACCGGCAGGTAGGAGAGGATGGCCGCCGCTTGGGCGATGATCAGGGTCAGGTTGTAGTCCTTGTGCAGAATATTGCTGGCGTAGACGGAATATTTGGAGGTCACGGCGTTGTAGCCCATGAACCACAGGACGATGGAGGCCAGCAGGAAGGCCAGGGACTTGCGCTCCTCCCGGCTGAGCTTCCGGGATCCGCTTCCGTCGCCGTCGTCCTCGTCGATGCCGTAGGTCTTGCTCTCCTGCCGCATTTTTTCCACCAGCTTGGGCTCCTTGACCTTCAGCATGAAGATCAGCAGGGCCAGCAGCATAATGCCCGCGATCACGGAGAAGTAGAGGGTGTAGCTCATAAGGGCGTTTTTCACGGCGCTGGTGGCGAAGACCATGCCCAGGCCCAGCACCAGGATACCGCCGGCGCTGCCCATGAGGTTGATGACGGCGTTGGCCTTGGAGCGCAGGGGCTTGATGGTCACGTCGGGCATCAGGGCCACAGCGGGGCTGCGGAAGGTGGCCATGGACACCAGCACGATCAGCAGCAGGAGCATGAAGAAGATCAGCGGCGCAGTGCCGTCCTTGGTCACGCTCCAGGCGTAGGCCTGCCGGGCCGGGACGACGTAGTTCGTATAGACGGGATTCGTAAACTCCTTGTCTGCCTTCCGCGACAGGGCGGAATCCGCTTCCTCCTGGCTTAGAGCGCCTTTTTCCACCAGAGATTTTAAGTCGTACTCCTCCCCGTAGGGAACACCGTTGACAAATCCGCCCTGTTCACCGTAAACCTCGCGGAAATCAAAGCGCAGCACCTTTCCGTTGGAGACCACGAGCTGTGCAGGAATCGTGGAAAACTCTTCTTCCGTGAACAACTCGGTGAGTACAAACTTTCTTCCATCCGGGGTCTGAAGCTGTGCGTTCTTTTCGTTCTGATAAATCTCAACCATTCCCGCAGGATCGTTGATTTTTGAAACCCTGTCGATCTGCTTGAGCTGCATATTGTCGGCAAAGGTCAGACCCACGAAGGCCACGGCAGCCACGATGGTGCCCACCAGGATAAAGGGCGTGCGGCGGCCCAGCCGATGGCGGCACTTATCGGAAAGCGCGCCGAACAGGGGCAGCATAAACAGGGCCAGGATGTTATCCAGGGCCATAACCACGCCGGAGGCCGTCTGGGACAGGCCGAACTTGTTGGTCAGGATCAGCGGAATGGTGTTGTCATAGGCCTGCCAGAACGCGCAAATCAGGAAAAAGGCAAAGCCGACGAAGATCGTGCGCTTGTTGTTTAGCTTCAAGTAGATCTCCCCTTCCCGGATTTCTCTATCTTATCATAGCACATGATCCTGGAAATTTCATCATTTATTTTTAGAAATTGACAGATTTCTTTTTGTGTATTACAATATTAGGCAATAGGGATCAGGCAATAGGCAATAGGCAATAGGAGACGGGGACGCGTAGGGACGGCACTCTGCCGTCCGCGCAGAGGGGCAAACATGGACGCTTTGGAGCGATTGATTCAAATACTGCCCGATTGGTTTGCCGCCCACCGGCGGGAGCTGCCCTGGCGGCAGGATCGGGAGCCCTACCACGTCTGGCTCTCGGAGATCATGCTCCAGCAGACCCGGGTGGAGGCTGTGAAGGGCTACTACGCCCGCTTCCTGGTGGCCGTGCCGGATATCCCCGCTCTGGCGGGGGCTGACCCGGAGCTGCTGCACAAGCTCTGGGAGGGCCTGGGCTACTATTCCCGGGTGCGGAATCTGCAAAAGGCCGCTCAGCTGGTGATGACAGCCCACGGGGGCGTCTTCCCCCGGGACTACGCGTCCGTCCGGGCCCTGCCCGGCATCGGCGACTACACCGCCGGGGCCATCTGCTCCATCTGCTTCGATCAGCCCACCCCCGCCGTGGACGGCAACGTGCTGCGGGTGCTGACCCGACTTACCGCCGACAGCCGCTGTGTGGACGAGCCCGCCGTGAAGCGGGATCTGGGGGCGCAGCTGGCTGCCCGCTACCCCGAGGCTGGGGCCGGGACCTTGACCCAGGCCCTGATGGAGCTGGGAGCCACGGTCTGCCTGCCCAACGGGGAGCCCCGCTGCGAGCTCTGCCCCGCCGCCGGCTTCTGCGCGGCCCGCGCCGCAGGAGCCTGGCAGAATTACCCCGTCCGGGGGTCGAAAAAAGCCCGGCGGGTGGAGCGGCTCACGGTTTTCGTCTTCTCCTGCGACGGGGCGCTGGCCCTGCGAAAGCGCAAAAACAACGGCCTGCTGGCAGGGCTCTGGGAGTTCCCCAACCTGCCCGGCTGCCTGGAGCCCCAGGAGGCGCTGGATCAGGCGGCAGCCTGGGGTCTGCGGCCCAGAGGGCTGGAAAAGCAGCTGGAGCGCACCCACATTTTCACCCACGTTCAATGGGAGATGCGTTGTTATTATGTAAACTGTTCGGCACAGGCCGAGGGCTTCACCTGGGCGGATGAAGCCGCCCTGGACGGGCGTTACGCCCTGCCAACAGCCTTCCGGATGTTTCGAAATCCGTAGGGACGGCACCCTGCCGTCCGCACCCGACGAAAAAACGGACGGCTGAGAGCCGTCCCTACACACCAAAGGACGAAAATCGGACGGCTGAGAGCCGTCCCTACACACCAAAGGAGGAATCACAAATGACAGGAAAGTACAGCGAGGATCAGATCATCCATCTGGAGTTTGACGACGGCACGGAGTTTGACTGCGGCATCATGGGCATCTTCGACGTGGAGGGCAAGGACTACATCGCCCTGGAAGCCCTGGACGGCTCCGAGGACGTGTACCTCTATGGCTACAAGCCCACCGAGGACGACTTCGAGCTGGAGGACATCGACGAGGAGACCTTTGAAAAGGTCGCCGCCGAATTTGAGAGTCTCAGCGACGAGCCGCTGTGACCGTAGCAGCACGGCGGGCCGGCTGTGGATCGATCCACAGCCGGCCCGCTTCGTATCAATGCAGTTTTTCCCGGATCAGATCGGCGATCTGCCGCATCCGATCCTCGGCAAAGGGATCCTCCAGGCCGCCCTGCTCCATGACCGTCTCCAGGAAGCTGTCGCTTTCCCGGGGCAGCATCTTGTTCCAACAGTCCAGGCCTGCGCCGCGCTTCTCGCTCTCCAGGGCGTAGATCTGGAAGGCCGCGTCGTTGGAGACGCAGTAGCTCACCACGTAGAAGGGGCGTTCGAAGAAGTGGGTCACGTCGAACCAGCTCTTGGCGTAGTAGTTCTCCATGCCCTCCTCAAAGTAGCCGTAGTCCTTGGACAGCTGCAGGGAAAGGGCCTCCAGCGCCTCCGTCGTCCACGCCTCCGCCGGCTTGGAAAAGACCTCGTGCTCAAATTCGGCAAAGCTGCCCTGCTGGGTGAAGGTATCCACAGTGTCCAGAAGCTTGTAGGCGGTCAGTTCCTCCCGGTAGTCCTCCGGGATGTAGAACAGCAGCAGGTATTCCATGCCCTGGGAGAAGACCTCCGCCAGGTCGTTGTTGTTCGTGGCGTCATAGTTGTACCAGGCGTCCACAAAGTGGCCGAACTCATGGCCGAAGGACAGGATATCGTCGCTGTAGCCGTAGGTCTTCACGAAGACAAAGGGGTTTTCGTAGCTGTAGAGGTAGCACTGATAGGAGATCGCGCCCTTCTTGTCAGAGACGTCGATGTCATAGAGCTCGTAGCGCTCCATGTCCTTGCTGGCGTTCCGGATCGTCCCGCCCATGGCCTTGGCAGCCGCGGTGATGGCCTCCAGATTTTCCGCCTCGTTGAGCTCGGTGTAGTACAGCTCCGCCCAGCGGCTGTTCAGCGAAAGCTCCCGGTAGAGGGGCGCCAGATCCGTGCGGATATGGGAGAGCATGGTCTCCGCCTGCTCCGGGCTGTATTCCCGGTTCAGCTCATAGGCGTAGGCGTAATCCTCATAGCTGTCCAGGCCCAGGTATTCCGCCTGCTTCTGCCGGACGTCCACCAGCCGCAGATAGATCTCCCCAAAGATGGGAGAATACTTGTCATAGTACAGATTCTGGATCTCGTTCCATTCCTCCGCGCTGATGCTGTCGTCCTCCTGCAGATCCATGTAGGAGCACTCCTTCCCCCGCCAGCTGACGGTGGGATAGGCGGAGACGCGGCGATATTCCGCCAGGATCTCGTTCTCCTGCTGCAGCAGCTCCCGAAAAGCAGGATCCAGCTGCGCCGTCTCCTGGCCCCGATAGCTGTCCACAGTCCAGCCGCCCCAGAATTCCTCGTCCAGCTGCTCACCCAACTCACTGTTGGCGGACGCGGAGCACAGCTCGTTGAACAGGCGATCCATCTCCGGCTCCTGATTCAAAAACCAATCGCTCTCATCCGCGTAATACGTGTCGGTAATGTCGTGATAATAGCGGAGCTCGGCCACCGTACGCATGGTATAGAACTCGTCATAGAGGTTGTAGCAGTCGTCTACACGGGAGATCGCCTGCTTCAGGCTCAGCTTGTTTTCGCTCAGATCCTTTATCAGCGCCTCATAGGCCTCTGTGATGGCGTCCATATCGGGGCGGGTATAGACGATCTCGGAAAACTTGGGCATATCCGCCGGTTCGGCCTCCTCCCTTTCGGAAGGCATTCTTTCCGTGCTGTCGGATCCGGACACCGCGCACCCCAAAAGAATGAGAAAAGCGATCACCATCATGATCAATCCGGTTCGCTGCATGGGCATAACCTCCTACGGTCGAAATCAGTCGCTTCGTGCTATTATACAACACAGTTCCGGATTCTGCAATCCCGGATTCCGGTTTTGCATGAATTTCCCAAAGCCGGGACATACTACCGGGTGAAATCGAATCACTCGGAGGACGGATATGCAGGGAAAGGTTGAGATCTGCGGGGTAAATACCGCGAAGCTGGGAACCTTGAAGCCCGGAGAGACAGAGGCGCTGCTGCGCCGGAGCAAGGCCGGAGACCGAGCCGCCCGGCAAAAGCTGATCGAGGGCAACCTAAGGCTGGTGCTCTCTGTAATCCAGCGTTTTTCGGGGCGGGGCGAGAACCCGGACGATCTGTTCCAGGTGGGCTGCGTGGGCCTGCTGAAGGCCATCAACAACTTTGACCCGGATCTGGACGTCAAATTTTCCACCTACGGCGTTCCGATGACGTAGGAAAGTGGAAACGACGAAAGGAGCTTCCACAATGGCAGAAAACCAGATATTACGTAAACCAGGTAAGACTACATCCGACGGAGCCGCCCGAAAGCGGGATCGGCAGACGGCGCTCTTCGTCCAGACATACCGGCAGCTTCGGCCCCGGAGCCGGGCGGACTACGACCGGCGGCGTCCGGCGGAGGCCGTGTGCGCCCGGACGGTCATGGGCTACAACGGTGTCCCCAGCTGGACGGCCCTGCTCCGCCTGCTGGGGCTGCCCCGCTGCCCAGCCCCGCCAAAGCCCCGCCCCCAGATCCATGTGGTGCAGGTACATCACGATATGACTCTGGAGAACGAGCGAAAGGAAGCCTGTTGGCGCAGGAAGTGGGACTGACCCCGTCCGAAAGCAGAAATCTCTGTTTTCTTTCTTTAAGCCTCTTGCCGTTTTGCGGAAAAACGTGTATGATGTACGGGACGGGCTGCGGCAAATCCGCAAGGAAATCGTTGCCGCGCCAAGGAGAAAAACACATGGTACGACCTATTATCAAGGACCCGATCTTTCTCGGGCGGAAATCCCGGGAGGCGACGGCAGAGGATCTTCCGATTGCCAAGGACCTGCTGGACACGCTGGAGGCCCACAAGGACAGCTGCGTGGGCATGGCGGCCAACATGATCGGCGAGGCAGTGCGGATCGTCGCCTTCGACAACGAGGGCAGCTATCTGGTGATGCTGAACCCGGAGATCGTCAAGTGCGCCGGGCAGTACGAGACCGAGGAGGGCTGCCTCTCCCTGGAGGGCGTCCGCAGGACGAAGCGCTTCCGCTCCATCAAGGTGCGCTACCAGACCGAGGCCCTGCAAACCCGGCTGAAAACCTTCACCGACTGGACGGCGCAGATCATCCAGCACGAGATCGACCACTGCAACGGGATCTTGATCTAATTTCATAAAGTTATAATTTTCCCTCCGTTAAAGTTTCGTTAAGGTTCATCGCTTAAGCTATGAGCAAGCAAGAACCCAAAACCACTTGAACGGAGGGAATTATGATGAAACAGAAGAAACTGCTTTGTGTCCTGCTGGCAGCGGCGATGATTTTCTCTCTGTTGGCAGGCTGTGCAACGAAGACGAGCGGCACGGAAGCCGCCGCGCAGAACAACGAAACGCAAAAGAACGAGAACAACGACACCCAGGACACGACAGCCAAGGCTTCCGCCGACACGGCAGCCGAGGCGCCCGCCGACGCAGCGCCGGGCGAAGCTCCGGACGGTTCCGCGCCGAGCGGCGATCCTCCCGGCGATCCCCCTGATGGAAACGGTGGCCCCGGCGGTACGCCTCCCGGCGATCCTCCTGACGGAAACGGCGGCCCCGGCGGTACGCCTCCCGGGGATCCCCCTGGCGGAAACGGCGGACCCGGCGGTACGCCTCCCGGTGGCGGCGGACCCGGCGGAAGCAGCGCGGACATTGACTACAGCGGCGCGGTGGAGATCAGCGCCGGAGATACCCAGGAGGGCCAGAGCTATGCCAGCACCACCGCCGACGAAAGCGCCCTGCTGATCACCACCTCGGACGCGGTCACGATCACGAACCCCACCGTCACCAAGTCCGGCGACTCCGACGGCGGCGACAGCTGCAACTTCTACGGGTTGAACGCCGCAGTCCTGGTCAAGGACGGCACGACCACCACCATCACCGGCGGCACCATCACCTCCGACGCCAGCGGGGCCAACGGCGTGTTCTGCTACGGCGGCAACGGCGGCCAGAACGGGGCCTCCGGCGACGGCACCACGCTTATCATCAAAAACACCAAGATCCGCACCACCGGCAGCGGCTCCGGCGGCATTATGACCACCGGCGGCGGCATCACCTACGCCTACGATCTGGACGTGGAGACCTCCGGCCAGTCCTCTGCCCCCATCCGAACCGACCGGGGCGGCGGCACGGTCTACGTCAGCGGCGGCAGCTACGTCTCCAATGGCCTGGGCTCCCCCGCGATCTACTCCACCGCGGAGATCCACGTAGAGAACGCGACGCTGATCTCCAATCTCTCCGAGGGCGTCTGCATCGAGGGAAAGAACTCCATCGAGCTGACGAACTGCGATCTGACCGCCGACAACACCAAGCGCAACAGCAACGCCAGCTTCCTGGACAGCATTATGATCTACCAGTCCATGTCCGGCGACGCTGACAGCGGCACGTCCGGCTTCACCATGACCGGCGGCAGCCTGACCAGCAAGAGCGGCCACGTCTTCCACGTGACCAACACCAACGCGGTCATCACCCTGCAGGGCGTCACCATCACCAACGAGGACGCAGACGGCATCCTGCTCTCGGTCTGTGACGACGGCTGGAGCGGCGCGGGCAACGTGGCGACCCTCAAGGCCATCGCCCAGACGCTGAGCGGCGCAATCAAGGTGGGCGACAATTCCACCCTGACCCTGGAGCTGACCGAGCGCTCCGCCTTAACCGGCTCCGTGGACGGCAGCATCACCAACGCCAAGGGCGAGACCGTCTCCACCGAGGTCGGCACCGTGTCCGTTACGCTGGACAGCAGCTCCACCTGGACTCTCACCGGCGACAGCTATATCACCGCGTTCAACGGCAGCGCCGCCAATGTCGTCGCAAACGGCTACACGCTCTACGTAAACGGCGTCGCGCTGAGCGGGACGAATTGAGCCTGAAAGAACCTCGCGTTTCATCAAAATATGTAAGCCACGGCCTCCGGGATTCTCTCCCGGGGGTCGTGTTATCGATCTTGAGAGAAAGCGAATAGTGTCGCAGAACCACAAGTCTGCATGAACCACGCCCAAATATCATTGGAAAACAGCGGGTGGATGATGGGAAGTAAATTCTCGGACTCCCCCGCTTTTTCATATTCGCCCCGGTCGTTTTGGATGAATGACAAAACGACCGGGGCTTTTTCTATTTCTTCAAGTTCTTTATCAAACAACACAGGAGGTACTCAAAATGTTGGAAGCCATCATTCTGAATGGCGATCATACCTTGGTCTGCGATCTCCCACATGATCCGTTGGAATTGCAGAACAAGCTCAACTCCATCGGCATCAGCCTGACTGCTGACCGCCTTCCGCTGGCTGACGAGGACGGCGCTATGATTCGCGTGAAGCTCTTTGCCAGCACCCCGGAGGAAGCGCACCTGCTTTCTCTGCTGACGCCGGAGCGGACGCTCTCCGACGCAAATCTGTCTGCGATCCTGCTTCACGAAGCCGAGGCAAATTTTCTCCCGCGTCTCAAGTGTGGGCTTCTCTCGGATTCCTACGAGACCCTGGATCGATTCATCGATACTGCCAAGGAGGAATTTACAGGAGAGCGGACCGAACAAGCCATACTGCCCGAGAGCCAGCCCGAGGATGAGACGAAAAACGATTCCGTTCTGGAGGAATACGAGCACAATCCCAATATCCGGCTGGTAGTTCGCTGCACCCATGACGGAAAGAAGGAAATGATCCCTCTGCCTCTCAATGATCCTCAGCTCTCGGCAGTATTCACTAAGCTCGACAACTACGGCGAGAATGCCTATAGCTTCGGAATCGAAGCAATCCGCTACCGCGGGTCGTGGCCGGGCCGCTTTGCCAAGGTGCTCCAGGACGAGGGTCTTTTCGCGCTCAATCTTCTCACGGCGTCCTTCCCCGCTATGGAGGAGGTCAATAAGCTGGAAGCCGTGGTGGAGTACGTTGAGGCCCATGCGGGGATGAATGTAGACGACAGCAAGACGATTATCGCTCTGGCAGATCATCTGGATGATTTCAACTTCTACCCCGGCTGTATGGATACGGAAGACGTCGGCAGAGAGTATATTTTCCAGAGCCAATACCTGCAACTCAGCTCAGAGCTGGAAGAATACTTCGATTATACCAGCTACGGCGACGATCTCCAGGACGAGCACCAGGGCGAGTTCGTTGACGGAGGCTACGTCTTCATGGAGGAGATGGTGCGGCTCGAGGACGTCCTCCGGGACTGCGAGGACATGGAGCTACAGTAGGACAGAAAGGAATGGACGCGAACAGCGTCGGAAAGGAAGAATCATGCCCAATCACGTACTGAACCTTCTCAGCTTCCAGGGCGACCCGGAAGCGATTGAGAGAATGAAGCAAGAAATTCAAAACGAGGAGAATGGACCCGGCTCCATCGACTTCAACAAGCTCATCCCCATGCCCCCGGAGCTGGCCATTGAATCCGGGAGCCGCACCCATGACGGTATCAAGCTGTACAACGATTTTCTGGAGATCTACAGGCTGGGCAAAGGTGAGGAAGTTGACTTGCTCACCATCCCCGAGGAAAGCGAGAAAGCCTTCCTCAGGCAGCGGAAGGATATCCCCGAGGCGACCTGGACGCTGGGCCGGGCCGCCTGCCGGAACATTCAGCAGTTTGGCTGTCCCACTTGGTATGAGTGGTGCAATCGCCATTGGGATACCAAGTGGAACGCCTACGATTTTATGAAAAGTCCGGATGTGCTGGGCTTCAACACCGCCTGGGCTGCGCCGCACCCCGTCATTCAAATGCTCTCTGAGCGGTATCCGGAGATCACCATTACCCACTCCTGGGCGGACGAGGACATTGGTCACAACTGTGGCCGCCGGGAATACCTTGCCGGAGAAATTACGGAGGAATACATCCCCGCAGACGGCAGGGACGCCTATGAGTTTTCTGCGGGTGTCCGAGATGAAGATCTGGCCGATTATGGTCTGGTCCTCAATGCGGATCAGACGAATTATATCTGGGCAGGCAGCGAATCGTTCTCCGACATGGAGTCAATTCAGGGCGAGCCCCTGGAAGAAGAAGGAATGGGAGGAATGCAGCTGTGAGCATCAAGGAAATCAAATTGAACGAGCTCCGCGGGCTGGGGGATCGGGATGGCCTAATCCTCCAGGGCTGCGGCGGCGACCTACAGGAATGGGTGGACGGAATCAACGACGTTCTGACCCAGGACGGGATTCTGCTGGACGGCACGCGCTTCTCTGACTGTGTGAGCTTCCGGTACGACAACCTGACCTGCCTGGTATTTCCCTTTGCCGAGGACGTCCATCTGAATATGGGAAAGCTGGCCATGTGGCGAATTGCGACCCATGGCAACTTTGGCGGGACCTGGCTTTCGGACTTCATTGACAACAATCTGGGGCAGGCCGTGCAGAAAGAAAAGCCGGACTGTGCGCTGATCGGCCAGGACGGGAACATCTTCAACCTCGTGGGGATCGCGGCCCGTACCCTCCGGGAAAACGATATGGCAGCAGAAGCCTCCGAAATGACGGAACGAATCACCCACGGCGCGGAAAGCTACGACCAGGCGCTGGGAATCATCGGAGAGTACGTCAACATCACGGGCCCAGCAGAGGACCTTGACGAAGGCCCTGTGCTGGAAGATTGACAAAGAAGGAGGAAACAATCGTGAACGAATGGGATCGCCTGCACAGACAGGCTGAACGCATGAAACAGGAATATCCCGCCGGAACCCGCATTGTGCTCCTGCACATGGGGAACGATCCCCACCCCGTAGCAGACGGGACGAGAGGCACGGTACAAGCTGTGGACGATATCGGCACCGTACATTGCAGCTTTGACAATGGCCGCAGCCTTGGAATAGTTCCCGGCGAGGATTCCTTCCGCAAGCTGACCGCGTTAGAAATCGAGCAGGAGGAGGCCCCCAGGCGGCTTGCGGATTTCCGGGCAGAAACCGCCCGGCTGTCCAAGGTCAGCGACGCGGAGAGTCTCTACACATCCCCGTATTTCCAGTGCGACCAGACCGGAGGCTATCCCGTCTCTCTGGTTGTCAACTGGGCGGAAAACAAGGCTTGGCTGGAGCTCAAAGATACCATGGCCGAGGAGGGCGAGGATCTGACCTCCTACGAGCAGGGCTGCGCCGATTGGGGCATCCGGGACTGCTGGGACGTGGAGGACTACAACGCCATGGTCATGTCCCTGGGAGAGGACGCCATGGACAACGCCACCATCTACGAGGACGAGGAGGAAGGGCTGGTGATGCAGGAATGATCCCGTGCCGCTGCCGTTCGCCCACTGTCAGCAAATCCACAATTAAAATCATAAGATAATCATTTGGGGCCGTTTTGTGTGCAAAACACGAAACGGCCCCGTTTCTCTGCCCGCACACAAGACGGCCTCCCCGAAAGGAGGTTCTTCTCTTTGCCGCCTTCTGTCAGCCCCATCAACTGGACCGGAAACAAGGGCTGTATCTACGAAACCATTTCCGCCTTTATGCCCCCGCACAGGGTCTACGTGGAGCCCTGCATGGGAAGTGCAGAGGTGTTTCTGCGAAAGCGCCCTGCGGAAAAGGAAATCATCAATGACTTCAATGGCGACCTGGTCAACTTTTTCCGGGTGCTCCAAAGCAACGAAAACCTTGTGTATCTGTTGGGAAAGCTGTGCCTGTCCTTCAATTCGGAAGAAATGTTTCAACAGCGCAGGGCGCTGTTGGCAAGCGTTCCGAACATTCTGGATGATGTGTATGAAACCGCTGAGATGATTCGGACGTTCACACCGGAGGAAATCGAGCAGGCCGCCGCGTTCTTTTCAAACCAGGTATTCAGCTTCTCTTCCACCGGAAAATCCTTCGCCATCGCCAAAAAGGACATGACCAAGCGCTTCCCCCGGCTGATCGCGGCCTGCAGCCGCCTGCGGGACGCCATTATCTTGCACCGGGACTATAAAGACGTGATAACCTACGCCGCCTGCCCAGGTGCCTTCATTCTGCTGGACCCGCCCTACAAGGGAACGGAGAAGATGTATCAGAAGTCCAGCTTTGACGAAGACGAGCATGCAAAGCTTTTCGCATTCATGAACGAGATCCACGTCAAGTTTCAGGGAGCCTGCAAGTTTCTCATTACTTACAACAACGATGCGTACATCCGCTCCCTTGCAGAAAAGTACGGCTTCGACACCTACGTTCAGAGCCGACTCCACAACATGGCCCAAAGCTCCAATCCCGGCGCGATGTTCGAGGAGCTGCTCATCGCCAACTACGACCTCATGAAGCAGGCCGTAGACAACCATCATCAGCTGGCCAACGAAAACAGCCAGCTGTCTTTGTTCGATTACATCTGCGACTACTGATAGGAGGAAGAAAATGTTTGATCTTCATATTACCCTGACCCACGATCTGCCCGACGAGCAGGCAGATGCCCTCGGAATCAGCGAGGAGAGCCGTTTCGACACCTACTATGAAGACGGCAAGCTGTATATCCGCCTTTTGACCGAGGAGGAGGCGGACGAGCTGGACAGCTTCTGCCCGGTGACGGATGCCGTCTGTACCGACAACTGTGAGACCTGCCCCCTGCGGGCCGCCGTCAGCGCTGCCGTGCATACCAACGGCGCACCCAAGTGCGGAGGGAGGTGTGACGGATGAGGCTGCACCGTTTTCTCGGCAGGAAGGGCCGCACTACAATCCCGCTTCCCATCCGGGATCATCTGGAACTCGAACCCGGCGATCTGCTGTCTTTCACGTTGGAGGATGATGCTGTCGTCATTCGCCGGGAGAAGGTCTGCGACAAGTGCATCCAGGACAACGTGGAAGATCTGGAGGACTTCTTCGACGCGCTGAACCTGGAACAGCAGCAGAAGCTGGTCAGCTATCTGGCCGGAAAGATCATGCGCCGGAAAGGAGGCGTTTCCCATGGCAGACATTAAGCCCCTGTACCGCAAAACGCTGGACGCTGCCCGCATGATGGGAGACCTGGATCAGTGGCGGGCCAGCCGGAACGAAAACATTGCCTGCGCCAGAAGCATTGACGCCGCCCTTCGGGACGGATTCGATGGGATGCATCTCCGGCACGGGATCGCGCAGGAGATCGTGGACGCCTACGGCTTGGATCGAACGGCGTGGGTGCTGGCAACGACCCTCCACGAGCATCGTTATGACGGGCGGTACTCTGCCTCCAACAAGGCCTGGGGCGAAGCCCAGCGGATCTCCAACGATGTTCGTGCCTATGAGTACAGCTGCAATTCTCCCCCCGTGCTGGTCAATGATCTGATCGACGATTTTCGGAAGCTCCAGCAGGAGGCCATTCAGACGCCGGAGACCATGAAGCTCCGAATCTATCAGATCAACCATGACCGTGACGCGGAGCATCTCAAATACATGCGTCTCGATTCTCTTCAGGGAAAGCCCGTGAATCCCGCAATCTATGACCGGGTCTTTACCGGAGAGATCGAGGGTCACAGTCTGGAGGACGTGTTCCAGGTCTTCAACACCACGAGCCATCCCCTGCACCGGGGACACTCCCTCTCCGTTTCGGACGTTGTGGAGCTGCGGGAGCCCGTCGGCGACACCGAGGCGGGCTTCTACTTCTGCGACAGCTTCGGCTTTCAGAAGATGGACTTTGATCCCAGCCGGACCCAGGCCCCCGAAAACCTGCTCCGCGTCCTGTTCATTGAGCCCGGGAAGCGACCCTACGAGTCGGAGGTCGTCGACCAGCTTGACGCGCTCCAGAAAGCGGTGGGCGGGTTCATTGAGGCCACGTATCCCTTTGACGACGACGATGCGGTCGTGGTTGGAAACGAGGAAGCCAAGCTGGAGGGTCTGCCACCCAACCGCCGCGTTTACGGTTCCGTCTACTGCGGAAACCTGCTGATCATGGGCAATGGCGAGGAAGGAGCCTTCGCCGATCTGACTGATGCTCAGATTCAGAAATACGGGAAGTTGTTCGAGCAGCCGGAGGACATCTCCCCGGAAGAAGTAGAAGCAGATACTGGCTTTATGTTTTACGGATTTTGAAAGGAGATTTGTTTCATGAAACACAAGTACGTTCGTATCCTTACCGCCACACTCCTTGCGGTCATTTTGCTTGGTGCGCTTTCTTTGACCGCATTTGCCTCCGGCGACGTGTCCGGTGCGGTGGAAAACACCTGGAACGCCGCCCAGTCTCAGATCAAAAACATTGTGAACAAAGTGGTCTTCCCGGTGATCGACATGGTTCTGGCAATTCTGTTCTTCGTCAAGGTCGGCACCTGTTACTTCGAGTACCGCAAGCAGGGCCGCTTTGATTTCACCGCCCCGGCGATTCTCTTCGCCTGCCTGCTGTTTACCCTGACCGCCCCCCTCTACATCTGGTCGATCTTCTAATCCAAAGGCCGCCGCGGGCGCTTCCGCGGCGGCCCCCATATCAAGGAGGTGAGCCCCATTTTTGACTGGTTGGTAGATCTCGTGGAAGGCATCGGCGACGCCATTGGCAGCATCTTCGGCGGCATCGGCGACGCCATTGTATCGGAGATCTTCGACGTCTTCCTGCAATGGATCTACGGGATCATTTATAACGCGATTGCGGACTTCTTTTCCATGATGGGCCAGCTTGGCGCCCAGATCTTTGACCTGCCCTGGGTGCAGGCCTGTATCCGCCTGTTCTCTCTGTTTGCTTGGGCGCTGTTCGCGGCGGGAACCGTGGTAGCAGTATTTGACGTTGCCATTGAGTACCAAAGCGGCAAGGCGAATATCAAAAGCTGCGCGCTCAACGTCCTCAAGGGCTTCTTCGCCGCTTCTCTGTTTTCCGTTGTGCCGATCCAGCTATACCGCTTCGCCATCACACTGCAAAACACCTTTTCCGGTGACCTCACAGCGTCCATGCTTGGCGCGACCACAGGGGACCTGTCGGTGCTCAGCGGTCAGGTGCTGGTTGCGAACTTCATGCCAATGGCCGACGTCATCCCCGGCCTGCTGTTCCTCTGCGCCATGGTCGCATTTGCCTACTGCGTGATCAAGATCTTCTTTGCAAACATCAAGAGAGGCGGCATTATGTTAACCCAGATCGCCGTGGGCAGTCTGTATATGTTCTCCGTTCCCAGGGGTTACACGGATGGCTTCAATCAATGGTGCAAGCAGGTAATTGCCCTCTGTATGACGGCCTTTCTGCAAACCACGCTGCTGTTCCTAGGCCTGCTGACCTTTACCCGGAATATGCTGCTGGGCCTTGGCATTATGCTGGCAGCCAAGGACGTCCCCAAAATCGCGCAGCAGTTCGGTCTGGATACCAGCGCCCATGCCAGCTTCTCATCCGTCGTACACACCACGTCCACAGCTATCCATGTGGGCAGGGCCATGGCGAGATAGGAGGCGATACGGTATGACACAGTACATCTATCCCCAAAACCTAAAGGCCGGAGCAAGTCTCTGGCTTTGGGGAATGCGGGACTTCGTAATCCTCTGCGTGGCAGCCCTGCTCTCCGTGGTCTGTCTGGTTCAGTTTCAATGGATGCTGCCTGCGGCGCTGACGATGTGCTTCGGGTTTCTGACCATCCGCCACGACGATTCCACGTTCCTGGACTACATCCGCTGGGCAGTACGCTATTTCCTGACCACACAACAGCAGTTCTTCTGGAGGTGAAGCATATTGAAGGACAAGCAAAGAAAAGGCAGCTCCGTCCAGGAGCTGCTGGGCATCAAAACCTTTACCCGTTACGGACTCGCCACCAGGGATGGCGAGCTTTTGTTTTTCCTGGTCTCTCCCACAAACATCTCGGTTCTGTCACAAACCAGCATTGAGATCAAGGTCCGCCATCTCATGATGGTACTTTCCACGCACCCGGATATTGAGATCGTCTGCACGGACTCGCAGGAATGCTTTGACGACAACAAGGCCTTTCTGACGGGTAGGCTGGAAGCGGAACAGAACCCCCAGGTGCGGGAGCTGCTGCGAAAGGACGTGGACTTCCTGGATCACGCCCAGGCGGAAATGTCCACAGCGCGGCAGTTTCTCTTCCTCCTGCGCTGTAAGAATCTCAAGCCGGAGCAGGTCTTCGAGGCCTCCAACCGTGTGGAGAAAACCATCTCGGAGCAGGGCTTCGAGGTACACCGCATGAAGAAAGCGGAGGTCAAGCGCTTCCTGGCCATCTACTTCGAGGCCAGCATGAACGGCGAAAACCTGCCAGACATGGACGGCGCACAGTATTTCGAGGAGGTGCAGGCATGAAGCACAAACGAAAAGTCATGACGCCGGAGCAGGCCGAGGCCTTCCACACCAAGGAATTTCTGGACTTGATTTCCCCCGGCATCGTGAAATTCCTTGCGGATCACTATATCCTGGGCGACAGCTACCGCTGCGTCTGGGTAATCCGGGAATACCCGCCCACCACCGAGACCCAGGCAATCCTGGCCCAGCTTGCAGACCGAAGCGGCGTGACCCTGCGGATGTACCACCGGCTGGTGGACGCAGGCGAACAGCGGAAGATCGTGCAGAACGCCACCCGCCGCAACAAGCTCATGTCCACCGGAAACGACGTGACGGAAACCGTCCAGGCGGAAGGCAACCTGGAGGACGTGGTGCAGCTTCTGGCGGAGCTGCGGAAGAACCGAGAGCCGCTGCTGCACTGTGCCGTCTTTCTGGAGCTGAAGGCCAGAAGCATGGATCAGCTCAAGGAGCTCCAGCAAGATATTGCCATGGAGCTGACCCGATCCAAGATTACGGTGGATCGTCTGACGCTCCGGCAGAAGGAGGGATTTCTCTCCGTCCTGCCCACCGGCTCCAATCAGTTCGGCCCTCAGTTCGAGCGCGTCCTGCCTGCATCCTCTGTGGCAAACCTCTATCCCTTCAACTTCTCCGGCAAGACGGACCCCCACGGGATCTACATCGGCAGGGACAAATTCGGCACCAACATCCTGGCTGACTTTGACCGGCGCAGCGAGGACAAGACAAACGGCAACATCCTCATCCTCGGCAACTCCGGCCAGGGCAAATCCTTCCTCATGAAGCTGATCCTTGCCAACCTGCGGGAGTCCGGCAAGCGGATCATTACGCTGGACGCGGAAGCGGAATACGAGGATCTGACCACCGCGCTGGGCGGCTGCTACATCGACTTCATGTCCGGGAGATATATCATCAACCCGCTGGAGCCCAAGGCCTGGACGGACGGCACGGGGGACGTGGACGTCACCACGCCGGAGCCCTTCCGCAGAGTGACCCGGCTGAGCCAGCACATTGCCTTCCTCAAGGACTTTTTCCGGGTCTACAAGGATTTCAACGATCCCCAGCTGGACACCATTGAGATCCTGCTCATGAAGCTGTACGCCCGCTTCGGGATCACCGACAGCACGGACTACAGCGAGAAGCGGCCCGAGGCCTTCCCTATCATGGAGGATCTCTACAAGCTCTGCGAGGAGGAGTACAACACCTTTGACCGACAGCGGAAGTACCTCTACACGGAAAAGCTCCTTCGGGAGGTCTGCCTGGGCATCCACTCCATGTGCGTCGGCTCCGAGAGCAAATACTTCAACGGGCATACGAACATTACGGACGACGCCTTCCTCTGCTTTGGCGTCAAGGGCCTCATGGATACCAACAAGCGGCTCAAGGACGCCATGCTGTTCAACATTCTCTCCTACATGAGCAACGAGCTGCTGGGCAAGGGCGGCACCGCCGCCTCCATCGACGAGCTGTATCTGTTTCTCACCAATCTGACGGCAATCGAATACATCCGAAACGCCTGCAAGCGCGTGAGAAAAAAGGATTCCGCCATCATCATGGCCTCCCAGAACATTGAGGATTTTCTGATCCCCTCCATCCGGGAGTTCACCAAGCCCCTGTTCTCCATCCCTACCCATCACTTCCTGTTCAACCCCGGGCAGATCAACCCCAAGGAATACATGGATGCCTTGCAGGTGGAGCCCAGCGAATATGAGCTGATCAAGTACCCCGAGCGCGGCTCCTGCTTGTATCGCTGCGGCAACGAGCGGTATCTGCTCCAGGTGCTGGCCCCGGATTACAAGATGGCCGCATTCGGCACGGCGGGAGGAAAGTGATGAGTACAGCTGCAATCCTTGCGAAAGCGGCGGCAGCCCTGCTTCCGGATGAAAAGGGACGAAAGACTGCCGGAACCATCCTGCTGGTGGTGCTGTTCATTCTCATGATCCCTATCCTTGCGGTCGCTGCGCTGTTCGGAGATGATCTGAAATTCGACAACAGCCAGCTTGTGAATCTGGTCAACGAGCAGATGTCCGCAGAGCAGCGGGCGAAGCTGGAAGCCCTCAATGCGGAGGGGATCGCCATTGAGAACGCCATGCAGGAGGCAGGCTTTGCCGCCCGATCCACAGAGGCCGAGGTACTGTTTCTGCTGGCCTTGTCCGACCATGCAGGCGAGGAGGGATTTGTTTCCCGGCTGGTGGGCTGCTTTGCCGCAGATCAGACGGACGCCCAGCTCATCGCCGCCGTCAACGCCGAGTTCGGCAAGGCCATCAAGGTCGAAGACTTCACCCATGTCATGGACGGCATTCGGGCAGTCTACATCGACACCTCCCGCTACGTCGATCCCGCAACCAAAAACAATCTGGATCTGGTTCAGTTTGCCAAGGACGCGGAACGGGCGGGCTGGGGCTACGTATGGGGAACCTATGGTCGCATTCTGACCAAAGAGCTTTTCGATGCCAAGCTGGAGCAATACCCGGATGACATTGGAGAGCACGAGGAGTTTATCCGAGCAAATTGGATCGGCAGACGGACGGCGGACTGCGTTGGCTTTATCAAGGCCTATGGTTGGCTGAATCCCGAGACCCACGAGATCGAGTACGGGACGAACGATATGCCGGACGTGGGTGCGGACAGCATGTATTATGCCGCCGAGGAAAAGGGCTCTATCGACACCATCCCGGAGATCCCCGGCCTGGCCGTCTGGAAGGAGGGGCACATAGGCATCTACATCGGAAACGGCGAAACTATTGAGGCCATGGGAACCCGCTACGGTGTCGTCCGCAGGCAGCTCTCGGACGGAAGCTGGACGGACTGGCTGAAAATCCCATACATCACTTACGCCGAGGAGCCGGAGGAACTGGCTCCCACAGATACGACAGAAACAACAGAACCACAGATAGAAACGGAGGTACCATAAAATGCAAGCCTTTCTTTTGAAAGCTACCCTGCAGCGGAAAGTGCCGGAGCTGCCCTTTGAAGCCTGTCAGGTGGAGCAGGTGGTCGAACTGCAAGAGAGCGAGTTCCGGTTTTTCCAACACAATCTCCTGGAGGAGTTCGACTTCCTTCGGGACTATAACCAGCACCACGCGACCCCGCCCTCCGAGGGCGTCCGCAACGGCGTTCTCGTGTTGAGCGCTGGCTCGGACGATGGCATTTTCGTCTGCACCGAGGGCTACGACTATGCCAGGTACAGCACCTACGTCTCTAACGCCCGGCAGATTATGACGCTCAAGGCCTATCCCTCCCTGGGAGACTTCGGCAGCGAAATGAAGCACCTGGCTGACCGCTGTATGGAAAAGGCTCTGACCCTTGGACTAGCGGAGGAATACAAGATCTCTCTGGACAGTCTGCGGAGCCAGTTGCCGCACGGCGCGTTTCACACGGAGCTGTTTCTGGATATGCTGAACGACCGGACCGAGGTGGAGAACGTGGACGTGGACGGCGACGAGATCCTGCTGACCCTCGACCCGGAATGCCTGCCCAAGCGCGACCGGAACCTGCGAACGCTCACGGAGGAGGAATTCAAAATTGCCTGCGCCAAGCATCTGCTCTGGACTTACGGAGCAGGCGGCGAACAGGCGGATTTCAGCAACTGCGATTTTTTCGGCATGGACTTCTCCGGTCTGGATCTCAACAGCGCAGTTTTCAACGGCTCTTCCTTCCGGTACTGCACGCTCCACGATGCCTCTCTCTGCTTTGCGGAGTTCAAAAACTGTCCCTTCTCCGGCTGCAACTGCCGGAACTGGACTGCGGAAGAAGCAGATTTCCGAGGCGCGGTCTTCGATCACTGTGATCTGTCCGGTGCGATCATGGCCCACAGCGATCTTTCCGGTTCCGCATTCCAGGACTGCGAAATGGAGCACGCCAGCATTCAGAACAGTCTCATCTGCGGAATGATCCTGCGGGACGCTGCCTCGCCCACACTGAATTTGATTGGAACGACCAATGACGAAGCAGCATGGAACGGTAGCCCGGAACAATCTTTATCTACGGAGGAGCTTGTATGAAAACAGCAACGATCCACGTGAGCTTCAGCGAGGAGAAGCTGGCCGCGCTGAACCTGTATCTCGGTCAGAAGTCCATGACCGTTGAGGGCGAGTTGCAGGTAGCTCTCGAAAGTCTGTACCAGCGTCACGTCCCTGCCCCTGTGCGCAGCTTCGTTGCCATGCGCTGTGACGATAGCCCGGAGCCGGTAATCCCGAAGCCCCGGCGCGGGAAGCCTGCGCCTGCCGCAACGGAGGCAACGAATCCTTGAGCAGGCTCCAGATTATATTCGACACGCTGTTTCGGTGTGAAAGAGAATTGTTCACGACGTATTCCTTGACAAAGGCTGGACGTTATGGGTATAATAGGGACTGCGGAAAGTCCGTCACACAGGATGCAGGAGGTGATTTCGTTGAGATGTACATTCATGCACCGCAGGGTTGCGGTCTCGGAATTGGAACTGGATGACGCCACCGGTTTCATTCAGCGAATCGGCGAAGTCTACACTCCGGAACATCTTCCGGTCGGCGTTCCGATACGGAAGGGCGTACCGGATCGCGCTGCTCTGAACGAATGGTGGACGGAGCGTGCGATCCCGGCCAGCCGTTCCGGAATTCGGGAGGCATTGGAGGCACTGGATATCAGCAGTACGAAAATGCTGCTGGTTCGCTGCTATGGATTGAGCCTGTCGGATCAGTACTGGATTTGTCCGGAGAATTCCGGTCTCACCTGGGAACAAATCAACTTCTTCGACAATGCCTTTTCTGACGATGTCGGTGACGTTCTCTTCGGCGCAAACAAGAAAGGCAACGCGTTGGACCTCAGCTCGCCGGATAATACCTCGGACGGCAATTTGAAAAAACGCTGGAAGATCATGGCCGGGCAGCGATGCCTGGTGAAGGGCGGCTCTGGCCCATTCCGCCAGCAGCCCTTCAACGAAGCGATTGCCTCCGAGATCATGCGTCGGCTGGATATCCCCCATGTGCCATACGCTGTCATTTGGAATGACGGGTTTCCCTATTCCGTGTGCGAAGACTTCATAACAAGGGACACGGAGCTGATTCCTGCCTGGCGTATTTATCAAGCACAGAAAAAGCCAAACGACGTTTCTGTCTATGAGCACTTCCTTCGTTGTGCTGAAGCACTTGGCATTCCGGATGTTGCATCATTCCTTGATCGGATGATCGTGCTTGACTATCTGATTGCAAACGAGGATCGTCACCTGAACAACTTCGGTGCGCTCCGAAATGCGGAAACCCTGGAATGGTTGGGAATGGCCCCCATCTATGACAGCGGTTCTTCTCTCGGCTATGAGTCGCTCCCCGCGCAAATTCGTTCCGGGAAGAACATCCCGTGCAAGCCCTTCAAGAAACACCACGAGGAACAGATCAAGCTGGTACAGGATTTCTCCTGGGTTCGTTTTGATCAGCTCCGTGACGTTCGGAACTTGATCTATGAAACCCTGGCGGCAGAGGAAGCAGCGGACTTCATGGATGAAGCGCGTATAACTGCAATTGCCGATTCTGTGGAACGCAGGATTGAAACCCTGCTTGATATTGCACAAGGCCCGCAGGAAGAAAACAGCCTCTCCACGGCAGATGACGTGGAAGAGAATACCGCCGCAGCCTACGGACCCACAATGACCCTTTGACCATCTATTTCATTTCAGCCGTTTTGCATTCAGCGCAAAACGGCTGATTCTTTTTCCCGAGAACCAAGACGGAGGAAAACAATGACCGAACGAGTCGATATCATGATCCCGGAAGAATTGACTGCTCCATTGCTGCAATGCGCGTCCTCCACGGAGCTCTCCGTGGAGGACGTCGTTGAAATCGCACTCAGATTCTATCTGCACAGGAGGAAAGAAAATGGCTAACGAAACGAAAGGCATCACTGTCAAGATCGACGCCGGGCTCCACGCGCAGGTGCGTGAATACGTGGAGACTCACGGCATGACCATGGGAGAATTCGTTGCCCAGGCGCTGGACAACGAGCTGCACCCGAAATTTCAGATGAAGGAGATCAACAACATGGCAAACACCAGAACGATTGCGTTTCAGGTTCCCGAGGATCTGTTCCAGCGCATCAAAGAATACCTGACCCGCAACAACATGACCCAGCGGCAGTTCTTTCTGAGTCTCATCGAGGCCGAGCTGGAGCGCGACCAGACGGAGCGCAGCGGCATTCAGGAGGGTGAGCCTGCCGAGCCGGAACCGGGCGAAGCGGAACTGTACACCCAGGATCACGGCGAGGACGCGTATAACCAGGACGAGGCCCCGGCGGACCGTGCCGAGCCGGATGCCACCGAGGAAGGATCGGACTTTGCGCAGACCCTGTGACCGAAGCGTGACGCCCCCTGTCAGCCCCATTTTGGCGCTTTGTGCGGCTTTCACGCACGCTCCGGATGTGGATGCGGGTAGGCGCTTTTCCGGGCAGTTTTGCCACGGTTTGGAAGCGCTTCCAGGCACCGGATTCCGGCACGGAACGGGGGAAGTTACACAAGCAGGAGAAAGGCCAGGGGTTGCAGTCGCACCCCTGGCCATTTCACAGCCGCCGGCAATGCCGACGGCACAAGGGATTTCGGACTTTTCCGCATTTGCGGAAATAGGGGTTGTAAAGTTGGACTGTTTCGAATTAAGGGGTTGCACTCCCGGTTTCACCCCATTTTCAAAGGAATCATTTGGGGTTGCAGGTTTATTACAAGGAGAATCATAAATGTTTGCAGACAAGAAGAAGTTTGCGCTCTGGCTCCTGCCGGAAACACTGTCGCAGGTAGATGCCGCATACCGGAAAGATGATTGCCGCAGTCGTTCCGAATTCATTGAGAAAGCCGTTCTATTCTATCTAAGCTACCTCTCAGCGGAGGACGGTCATTCGCTTCTGCCCAACAGCTTCCTGTCCAGCATGAAAAGCATCGTTGCGGAGAGCGACAACCGGGTCAGCCGCCTGCTCTTCAAACAGGCCGTGGAGATGGCAATGATGATGAATCTTCTGGCCAATCTTTCCGAGGTGGACGACGTTACTCTCGCCCGCCTGCGGGGTGAATGTGTCAAAGAGGTTAAGCGACTGAACGGTTCGTTCTCCATGGAGGACGCTGTCAAGTGGCAGCGGGACTGACGAATGCCGCGGCTGATTACCAAGTTCAAGTACCTGAAGCCCAACCGAAAACTGAGCGCGGGCGGCTACGCAGCCTACATTGCAACCCGAGAGGGTGTGGAGAAAATCGACGAGAGCCAGCGTCTGCTTCCGGCTACCGAACGCCAGACTTCGCTGATCCGTCGGCTGATTCGTGACTTCCCGGACAGCAAAAAGGACTTCGAGTACGAGGACTATCTGAAACAAAAAACCGTTGGCTGCGCCTCGGATTTCATTTCCAGAACGATAGAGGATCACGTGGATCGGTGCGTGAACGTCAAAACCTACGCAGATTATATCGCAACCCGTCCCAGAGCGGAGCGATTTGGTTCGCATGGTCTGTTCACAGACGACGGCGTTCCCGTGCAGCTCTCCAAGGTTTCCGAGGAGCTGAATCACTACGAGGGAAACGTTTGGACGGCAATTATCTCACTGCGGCGGGAGGACGCAGAGCGGCTTGGCTACAATCACGGAGCGCGTTGGCGGGATATGCTGCGCACCCAGACGCAAGCCTTCTCTGAGGCCTTTCACATTCCGCTGCAAAATCTGAAATGGTTCGCCGCCTTTCACAACGAGTCCTACCACCCCCACGTCCATCTGATTATCTATTCGGGCGAGCCGTCAGATGGATTTCTTTCCCGGGCGGGCGTGGAACAGCTCCGCTCCTCTCTCGCAAAAGACATCTTCGCTCAGGATCTGCACAGCGTCTACGTGGCGCAGACGGAACAGCGGGACGCCCTTCGAGTGCAGAGCAAGGCGCGGATCACGGAGATCATTTCTCAAATCAACTGCGGTATCTATGACAATCCGCTGGTGGAGGATCTGCTGCTGAAGCTGTCCGGGAAGCTCAACGACAGCTCCGGCAAAAAGGTTTACGGTTATTTGAAGCCGGAGCTGAAAGCGCTGGTGGACTCCATCGTGGACGAGCTGGCGGCAGAGGATCGGATCAAAAAGCTGTACGATCTGTGGTACAAGCAGCGAGAGGAAGTCCTGCGCACCTACACCGATACGATCCCAAAGCGCATCCCGCTGTCGGAAAACAAGGAGTTCAAATCCATCAAAAACGCCGTCATTCAGGAGGCTTTGAATCTGAACCTGCGTCATATTCCGGTTGCGGAGCTGGAAGAAGCAGAGGCGTCGACACAGCCGGAGCCGATGCCGGATGACAGTGAGGACGAAGAACACGCCGACTCTTCCGCCTCCTCGTTCCCTCTGTACGTCGCGGCGCTCGCCTGCTTGAAGCGTGACGCCGAAGAATATGAACCGGAAAAGGCCGTCACAATGCTGACGGTGGCCGCAGAGGAAGGGCTCTCTCTGGCACAGTATCGGCTTGGAAAAATGCTGCTGCTTGGAAAGGAAACGGTGCAAAATGTGGAGGACGCGGTCTTCTGGCTGGAAAAAGCTGCGGCGCAGGATAACGAGTGGGCGCAATACCTGCTCGGCAAGACTCTTCTTCGTGGAGAACTCGTTCCTCGGGACGCAGATCGCGGCGCAGAGCTGCTGGAGGCTTCCTTTCAGCAGGGCAGCCCTTACGCCGCATACACCTTGGGAAAAGCATACCTGGACGGACAGCTTCTGCCCCGGGACGTTCCCACCGGACTGGAACACCTGACGCTCTCTGCGCAGAAGGGCTTCGCCCCAGCACAGTATCTGTACGGAAAGCTGCTTGATCTGGGTGAGCTGCTTCCCCAAGACCACGACGCGGCGCTGCGGTATCTGAATGCGGCAGCAGAGCGCGGCAATTCCAACGCCGCCGTCCTTGCTGCGAAGATCTGTCTTACGAAGGAAAACGGCAAGCGCGTCTCGGACGCGATCCGGCTCCTGGAGCTGGCCGCAGAAAACGGCAGCGACGACGCGGAATATCTGCTTGGCCGACTCTACCTGTCCGGTCAGGAGGTCGAGCAAAACGTTCCACTCGCCCTCCGCTGGCTGGAGGCTGCCTCAGATCACGGAAATCAATCTGCCGAACAGCTTCTGCACAGCTATCATGCCGGACGCGTTTGGAGCTGCTCTCTCGGGGCGCTCCACCTGCTCCAACAGCTTGCCCGAGCATTTGAAAATCGGCAGCAGGAACAGGATCGGAACATTCGTCAGATGAAAGCAGAACGAAAGCTCCTGCAAAAGATCGAGGAGAAGCGTCAGGCGCACGGCCTCAAGCACGGATAACAGGAAAGGAAACTACAATGTCAAACTTATTCTATTTCACGCCGGAGCAGCAGGAAATCGCCCGGCGCACGGATCTCGTGGGGCTGCTTCGCGCCAGAGGTGAAACGATCAAGCCCTCCGGCTCCGAATTTGAATGGCTGGATCAGGGTCAGAAGGTCACCATTCGCCGGAATCTCTGGTATCACCAATACGAGCAGGTCGGCGGCGACGCAGTCGGCTTTGTGCGGAGGTTCATGGGAAAAACCTACGTAGAAGCCATGGAATACCTGCTCCAATGCAACGGTGAGCCCCTGCCGGAGCGCCCTGTGCGGAAGCAGGAGCCCTTCGTTCTGCCCGCCGCCAATGAAAATTTGAACCGGGTCTTTGCCTACCTCGTCAACCAGCGGGGACTTGACCGGGAGATCGTCTATGCCTTCGTCCACAGGCGGATGATCTTCGAGTCAGCCAGGCATCACAATGCGGTGTTCGTTGGATATGATAAGGACGGTGTTCCCCGCCATGCCCACAAGCGCAGCACGGCAAAGGAGGGAAGCTACAAATGCAACGTGGCTGGGAGTCAGCCGGAGTACAGTTTTCACTGGCAGGGGGCCGGCGACCGGCTCTATCTGTTTGAGGCCCCCATCGATCTGCTGTCCTATCTCACCCTGCACCCTGCGGGCTGGCAGGAGCAGAGCTATGCCGCTGCCTGTTCTGTGTCGGACAAGGTGCTGTTTCAGATGCTCCGAGACAATCCCAGGATAAAAAACGTCTGCATCTGCTTCGACAGCGACGAGCCGGGTCAGGCGGCAGCCCAGCGCATCTCGGACAATCTGTTCCTGCGGGGGATTCATTCAGAAGTCCTCGTTCCGACCCGGAAGGATTGGAACGAGGACTTGGTTTTCGGAAGGAAGGAGCCGTGATGGAGGGACTAACCACGCTGATCCTTGTATCCGTGGGAATGTTCGGCCTGCTGACCGCCATCCCGCTGATCAGCCACATGTACAATCTCAACCATATCAAATCCAAAACCGTAGGAGACGGTCAGCACGGCACAGCCCGGTGGGCCACCAAGGGAGAGATCCGAAAGACCTACCGGCACGTTCCCTTTACCCCGGAGCAGTGGCGGAAAGAAGCTACAGAGGGAAAGACACCGACCATTGTGGGATCGGACAAGCCGCTTCCCCAGGGCATCGTGGTAGGCTGTACTGGTAGAAGGAATACGACAGCGCTGGTCGATACCGGCGACGTTCATGCGCTCATGATCGGCGCGGCAGGCGTCGGCAAAACCGCCTATTGGCTCTACCCCTGCATCGAGTACGCCTGCGCCAGCGGCATGAGCTTCCTGTCTACCGACACGAAGGGCGACGTCATGCGGAACTACGGAACTGTAGCCCAGCGCTACGGTTATCATATTTCCGTCATTGATCTCCGCAATCCCACCCGTTCCAACGGCAACAACCTTCTGCATCTGGTCAATAAGTATATGGATCTGTATCTGGATGACCCGGAGCGGCTTGTCTACAAGGCCAAGGCAGAGAAGTACGCCAAGATCATCGCGAAGACGATCATCCTTACCGGTTCCGGCAGTGGAGACTATGGTCAGAACGCGTACTTCTACGACGCCGCCGAGGGCTTGCTCACCGCGACGATCCTGCTGGTCGCGGAATTCTGTCAGCCGGAGGAGCGGCACATCGTATCCGTGTTCAAGGTCATTCAGGAATTGTTGGCTCCCGCCAGCGGTCGAGGCCGCAACCAATTCCAAATGCTGATGGCACTGCTGCCGGAGGATCACAAGGCAAAATGGTTTGCAGGGGCCGCCCTCAACTCCTCGGAGCAGGCGATGGCCTCAGTTATGTCAACCGCCCTGTCCAGACTGAATGCCTTTCTGAACACAGAGCTGGAACAGCTTTTGTGCTTCGATACGGAGATCGATGCGGAACGGTTTTGCAGCGAGAAGTCAGCGATCTTCATCATCATGCCGGAGGAAGACCCCACTATGTTCTTCATGATCTCGCTGATCATCCAGCAGCTCTACCGTGAGATTCTGGCTGTTGCTGACGAGCAGGGCGGCAAGCTGCGGAACCGCTGTGTGTTCTTCTGCGACGAGTTTGGTACTCTGCCGAAGATCGAATCCGCAGAAATGATGTTTTCCGCTTCACGATCTCGCCGCCTGCAAATCGTCCCCATTATCCAATCCTTCGCCCAGTTGGAGAAGAACTACGGCAAAGAGGGTGCGGAGATCATCGTGGACAACACCCAGCTCACGATCTTCGGCGGCTTCGCGCCGAACAGCTCCTCCGCAGAGGTTCTGTCCAAGGCAATGGGCAGTCGCACGGTAATGTCGGGCTCCGTCAGCCGAGGCAATGACAGTCCTTCGGAATCTCTGCAAATGATGGAGCGACCTCTGATGACGCCGGACGAATTGAAGTCCATGCCAAAGGGGCAGTTCGTTGTCATGAAAACCGGATTCTATCCCATGAAGGTGCGGCTGAAGCTGTTCTTCCAATGGGGAATCCGCTTTGACGAGGCCCATCCCTTTACCGTCCGGGAGAACAGCAACCGGGAGATTGCCTACGCTAGCAAGAACGAATTGCAGGCGGCTATTCTTTCCAAGTACCCGCCGAAGCAGCTTACCGCCGCGCTGCCGGGTGGGGCAGCCTCCGGCAGTCAAGCCCAGGCCCACACGCCGATCCGAAACAAGAGCTTCCGTTCGGCGCTGAAAACCGTATCGCCGTCCGGGGCATGAGCAAGTCATATTCGCTTTACCAGGAGAATACACAATGGGAAACCTGAACTTTTTGTACAGCCGGGATCTGCCACACAGAGCGAAGCTGGTCTATCTGTACCTCTACGACAGGAAGAACAAGGACAACGTCACTTGGCCGGGGATTAACACGATTGCCCGAGACCTGTCTCTCTCCCGCTCAACCGTCAAGCGAGCGATTCGGGATCTGGAACAGGCCGATCTGGTCAAGAAGGAAGCGCGCTGCCGTACAAACGGCAGCGCGACCTCTAATCTGTACACGTTGATCTCGGAAGCATAGCAAGCAGTCATACAAATGCAGCCCACCGAAAGCAGAGCAGCGTGGTTTTGCTTTCGCAGCAGGCGAGCTTTTACAATCAGACTCCCGCCAAGGGGGTTCCAAGCCCAGCCCGTGGACCGAGCCCCGGTTCACGGCTGGCCCCCTTGAAGGGCTAACCCTAAAAGACAATACAGTCAGAAAAAGGAAGTATATCGATTTTGCGCTTATGCATATGAATTGTAAAATAACAGCTTGTTTTGATTCTGCATCATTCATCTGCGCATGGATAACAAATATACTCTTTTCCTCACAGATCACGTAGTTTGTTGAAGAATCCGATGGGAGAATCCTCCAAAGTCCCGACGACAACGCCGCGATCCAGCAACCTGTTTCCGTGTTCACAGCAGGTTTCAGGTAATAGCGCGCAATTATGGCAGGCCGCCAGATTCAGAGACTCCGGGCCCTGCCCGGCTGACTGAATACAAACGGGATCAGAAGTACACCACAGGGCATTCTTAATGGCATAGGTTGTATTATATCACATCTCTTTTCGCTAAGCAAGTGTCAAACAGTCTCTGCCTGTCGATACACAAACAGTCTCTGTCTGTCGATAGAATTGCAGCTGATTAGCTTCTCACCTCGCTTTCTCGGCGACCATCGCCGTCAGCGCACGCGAAAGCAACTCCTCCGGCTTTACGGCGGGGTTCATCCAATCGCTGATTGCCTCCTGGGGAAGGATCAGCGGCATACGGTCGTGGATATGAGAAATGTCCTGGCTGGGCTCCCTTGTGAGAATGACGAACACCGGCAGGCCGTTTTCAATGCGATAGAGCCCGCACAGGTAGGTAACCGTCGTGTCCTTCGGCTGGATCGCGTACTTGGTGCTCGTTGTACTGCGGCCATCTTCCTTTGGAAGATGCTGCCACTCATAGTACCAGGATGCTGGAACGGCACACCGATGCGACTCCCAGGAGTCCCGGAAGGTTGGCTTCTCCGCTGCGGTTTCCACTCTGGCGTTGACCATCGGCGCGGAGCGGCCCGGTACGGTAAAGCCCCAGGTCATGGGAAAGACGGCGAGATTACGCTGCTTGTCCGACGCAATGGCGGCAACCAGATTGGTCGGGGCCACCTCTCCGAATCGCACCAGCGGAGCCGGATGTGCCTTCGCAAAGCGTTCCATCAACGGAGATTTCAGAGCGGAGTCGATGATCGCTTCCAGCTCTGGTACATTTCGCTCAATGTAGTATCGACAGCACATAGTGCTACCTCCTGTACTGGCAGGTGTAATTAGTAGATTATCAGAGTTTCATCCGAATGGCATTTCTAATTTCTTCTCTCAGTTCTTCCCCTTGTTTTTCGCCTTTCTCTATCTCTTTGATAATCTTATTGATTGTGGAGATGCAAAGCAGTTTCTTGTAGTCTTTTAGTTCCTCTGACTTTAAATATTTTGCACTTTTTTCTGTGCCTTTCAGATTACGCTCTTTTTCAACCTTCTCCAAGAATTCATAAGCATCATCCAAACGCTTAGAATCTAAGCCAGCAACCTCAGCAATGTACATCAGTAGCTGCGGACACTTAAGCCAAGGATAAGTAGGCAATTTTTTGTCTTTTCCAGATTGTAATCTGTTTTCAACATAATACTCATAGAAATGAAAATATTGGGACGGCTTTGCCGATTGCGTGTCATAATAGGTTTCTGTTTCCCATATTTTCTTATTCTGTTCGTTATGCCAATGGGGGTGTTGCGCCTCATCAAAGTATCCGCCAATAGTCTGGCCAAGGCCATGTTTTACTATTTGATCACTTCTCAATTCTTCGCCTTTGTTATTAGACTTGAAATAGTCTACTACTGTCCAAAACTCCTCGTTATTCATAACTTCCTCCAAAGCGAAAATGGTCACGAATCCATTATAATACTACTTTTAGGCTTAGTAAATTATCTTATTGCAAAACCGACTTGTGCATGATATCATATCTATGCGACACAATCTAATACCGTCATCTCGATTATGGTGCGTGTTTTTACCTCGGTAAAAACACACGCCCCGGCTTCATGTACCTTAATCGGGATGGAAGTAGATTGTGTCGCAGCAATCGGAGTGATGTGTTTTTCGGGCGTTCACTTCGGTGGACGCCCTTTTTGCATGAAGGAGGCTGCGACACGATGGAAAAAACACTCTTACTTGACACCCTGTTTGACCTGATCAATGAGGACGATGGCCTGGAAGCAGAGCTTCTGGACGTTCGTGCCGAGGGGGACGACGCCCTGCTTGTCTCAACAACGGATGGCAAGCGTTTCCGCGTCCGCATTGAGGAGCTTACGCAGTAAAACCCGTCTTTGCCTGTAGGTCTCCCAGGCTTTTGTTGTACTGCGCCTGGGAGATCGCGTGACGCTCCAGAAATGTATCGAGCAGCTTTTTCTGACGAAGAAAGAGCTGCTTGTTCTTTTGCTCATAGGATAATCTTTCCCAGCTCCGCTGCTGGGCGATCTGCTCCTGTAATTCTTCTTCCACTGTTTTCGTCATTTTAATTTCTCTCCTGAACCTTATCGGGAATCTTCATTTCGATTATATCACAGCTTTTTCGCAAATCATAGACCGTATTTCTCAATTTCTTGTTGCTGTCCGCATGAACAGACACATAAGCCGTAGACAAGCACGTTTTTGTGTGTTATGATAGTAACAACAACACAAGGGAGGCTTGTCTATGGCGTATTCCGGCGAACTGAAAATCAAACTTCTTGCGATCTGGGAAATGTTGAGCCAGGACACCGATCCGCTGCATCCCCTTGGGACCAATGAGATTATTGCGCGGCTGGCTGAGAAAGGCATCCCCTGTGACCGCAGAACGCTGGCGCAGGATATCAAGGTGCTGCAGGAGTACGGCTACGAAGTCCAGGAGGAAAAGGTCGGAAAGCAGAACGGTTATTACATGGATGACCGAAAATTCAGCCTTGGGGAGCTGAAAATCCTGATCGACGCCGTCCAAGCCGCCAGCTTCGTTACGGAAAAGAAAACGAAGGAAATCATCGAGAAGCTCGCAGACCTCGGCGGGAGCAACCGGGCCACGGTCATGCAGGGCAATCTCGTCCGGTTCAACACCCGCAAGCATACCAACGAGTCCATCCTTTACAACGTCGACCATCTGGAAGAAGCGTTAATCAAGAAATGCAAGGTCTCCTTTGTCTACTTTGATCTGGACGAAAACCACAAGCGCGTTTTCCGAAAGGATAAGCAGAAATATGTCGTTGACCCTGTAGCCCTCATTTTCATGGAAGACAACTACTATCTTATGTGCTACAGCGACGCCTATGAGAAGATTGTTTGCTACCGAGTCGACAGGATGCAGCAGGTCACGGTTGTTGATAAACCAATCTGCGTCGAGGCGCAGATCCCGGAAGAGAAGGTTGCAGAGTTTACAGAGCAGACCTTCAAAATGTACAGCGGAGCGTCTGAGAAAGTGACCCTCCGGTTTGGAAACCAACTAATTGGCGTTGTTTATGACAAGTTTGGCGAGATCACGAAAATGCGCCGTGTGGACGAGGATACCTGCACCGCAAGCGTGAAAGTGCAGATCAGTCCGACCTTCTGGGGCTGGCTGTTCCAGTTTGCCGGGGAAATGCAAATCGTCGAGCCACAGTATCTGATTGAAACCTACAGGCATCTTTTGGATTCCGCCTGTGAATAGGATCAATAAAGAGACAGTATTACTTTGATTTTGCGTGTTTTTCCAGATCGTCGAAGACTCCTGTGAATTGTTTTCTTTCCATGAATACTCTTTATCCTTTGGAATCGCCATCAATGAAGGGAAAGACGGTGAAAAGATATGAATCCTACAGAATTGTGTTGGCAAACTGGCGAGTATTCAGATGCTTGTATCTGCGATTTCTGCGATCATAAAAACGAATGTAGTGGGTATGACAGCCATGACGATGACGATGAAGATGATACATAGCCAAACGGATTCTTTCACGAAAGATATATTAACGGATTGAAGTCTCCGACTCCGTGACGGTAATCTGGGAGATCGAGTAAGAGAATCCTGAAAAAGCAGGGTGCTTCATGCATTGGAGCACCCTGCTTTTTTGACCTGTCAGCATGAACTGACAGGTCAAATAATTGTTGTTGACTTTCGGAAATACCACGGCTATAATCTGAATTACAGAAATCGAACAAATATTCGATTTTTTGAAAGGAGGCACAAAATGGAACCGAAACAACATTACTCCAGAAACCGACCGGACGAGATCGAGGCCTTCATCTCGGACTACCGGCGAAGCAACGGCGTCTCCCCGACCATGCAGGAAATCGCGGATCACTGCGGCTTGAGCAAATCCACCGTGTTTACCCATCTCAAGCACATGGAACAGGACGGGCGCATCATCACGCAGGGCGGGAAACGCGGTTATCTTACACGGGCCCCGTTGATCGAGGTTCCGGAAGGAAACGCGGTTCCAATCATCGGTAGAATTGCCTGCGGTTCCCCCATTCTGGCGCAGGAAAACATTGAAGACTACGTAAAGCTGCCAGAGAAGATCTTTGGCAAGGGTGAGTTCTACCTGCTCCGTGCCGTTGGTGAATCCATGATCGACGCTGGGATCGACGATGGCGATTTGGTTCTGATCCGGCAGCAGAGCACTGCCGACCCCGGACAAATCATTGTCGCCCTCGTGAACGACGATGAAGAAGCCACGCTGAAGCGTTATTATCCCGAGCCGGAAAAGCGAAGAATCCGGCTGCACCCAGAAAATGAAACCATGGAGGATATCTACGTGGATTACTGCACCATCCAGGGCGTTGCGGTACATATCCTCAAGAAGATCCATTACTGACACCATGGAAAAGGTTTTTATCTGTATCGACCTGAAGTCCTATTATGCATCTGTGGAATGCGTATACCGTGGGATCGATCCTCTGCAGGCACGGCTTTTGGTAGCAGACGAATCCAGGTCGGATCAGACGATCTGCCTTGCGGTATCTCCCGCGCTCAAGGCAATTGGCGTACCCAGCAGGCCTCGACTCTTTGAGGCAAAGCAGGCCATTCGGAAACATGAGTGCAGATATCATATGAAGGTCGATTACATCATTGCCTGTCCCCGCATGGCAGAATACGAAAGAGTCTCATCCCAGATCTATTCCATCTATTTGCGATACGTTGCACCGGAGGATATTCACGTGTACTCCATTGACGAGTGCTTCCTTGACGTCACCGGGTATCTGCATCTCTACCGAAAAAAGGCTGAGGCAGAAGGAACAAACCCTGCCCGGATGATGGCGATGACCATGATCCGGGACGTGCTGAAAACCACAGGTATCACGGCCACTGTTGGCATTGGAACCAACCTGTACCTGGCAAAAGTAGCAATGGACATTGTGGCAAAAAAAGCGCAGCCGGATCAGGATGGTGTGCGAATTGCGGAGTTGAACGAAGACTCCTATAAGTTTCTGCTTTGGGATCACAAACCACTGACCGACTTCTGGCAAATCGGTCCAGGCAAAAGCAGACGGTTGGAGAAAGCGTACCTCTATACCATGGGCGACATTGCCCAGAAAAGCCAATACGACGAGGAGTTCTTCTACAAGACCTTCGGCATCGACGGCGAGATCCTGATCGACCACGCCTGGGGCATTGAGCCGGTATCAATGCAGGACATCAAATCCTACAAAGGCGAGAAGCACAGCGTCTCCAACGGACAGGTTTTGCCGAAGCCCTACGAATACCGGGAAGCCCGCCTCGTGTTCTCGGAAATGGTTGAAGCACTCTGCACAGACCTGTTTGCCCAGCGTCTGGTAACCAAATCCTGTACCTGGTGGGTCTCATACGATTACAAGAGCATGGAGCACTGTCCCAGCTACGATGGCCCTGTTTCGATAGATTTCTATGGGCGGGTCCATCCGAAGCACAGCAACGGAACGTCAAAGCTGCCAACGGAAACAAACAGCATTCGGCTGATAAGCGAAGCCGTTCTGAAACAATTCGATGAAAAAACCGATCACCGTCTGCTGTTTCGGCGGCTTGGCATCTGTGCAAATGACGTGTCTACTGATATGGGGGCCTATCAACTGAGTTTTCTCGTTGATTACGATGCTCTGGATCGGGAAAACAAGCTGCGCGGTGCTATGCAGGAAATCCGCAGACGCTTCGGAACAAACGCACTGTTCCGGGGAATGAACCTGATGGAAGGTGCTACCTCTCTGGAACGGAATATGCAGATAGGTGGTCACCGTGCGTAGTTTTTGACCAGGAGGTGCCTTTCATGTGTGAAATTGGCGTTATGCCCATGCCGACAGACTTCAAATACAAGGACGTTTTTCTGAAAGGCCGGCCTCAACATGAACGCTATGACGCGTTTTCCGTCCGGCACCCGAAAATGGACTGCGGAAAACGGGCCAAAATCTTTGCTCCCTTTGACGCCCTGCGCGGCTTCAACTTTGCCATTATGACGAAAGAAGTCATCTACGTTGAAAAGCCGGAGCTGAGCCGGGAGGATGAGCGCGAGCTGAACCGGCGTCTGGAAATCCTGCAAAATATGACGTGGAACTCCCGAATAGCCAAGCGCAATCAAATAATCGTCACGGCAACATACTATGTCCCCTGTAAAGACCGGATCCATGAAGCCTACGGAAAGCGCGGGCAGCTCCGTTCCATTACAGGCGTGTGCAGAAATGTTGACCCGGATATCACGCAAACGATTCTCATCAATGACCAGCGAATAGACTTTGACAATCTCATCCGGTTGATCATTCCGGATCGTCTGATATGTACATCAAACGAGGATTGGTAGATAATAGATAGGAGGAAGAAGATGTATACCATATCAGAAAACGCAATTTCGCTCCGTACCGGAGGTGCAACCAGAAAACACCCCGGCATGAAATATGTGTTCTGCCCCGAATGCGGTCGCCAGATCAGCAAATCCGGGAAAGGGACTGTCAGCGAGCTGCCATGCCCGAAATGCGGCTCAGAGCTCAGCATTGAGGTTGAGGGCAGCAGCGTCCATGTGTACGTGATGAAATCGCCCCGCACCGGAACGGAAGAACAATCCGCTCCGAATAGTTAGAAAGCCTGTATCGAGCGCCAGTACAAAGAAAACGAAATATCACGGTTTGGCAAAAGAAGACCTGAACTCGGCTGCGTATCGTTAGGAGGTTCATTGCCAGGCTAAGATCTGACCAAGGATTGAACTCGGCTGAGTATCGTGAAGAATCCGGCAGATATACTACTCCCAACCAAGGGATCAGTATATCTGCCGGTTTCTGTTTGTTAACCTCCGGCACCGCACCGGATCATCTGCGGGAACTAAATATTTGCTAGCCTGAGTGCGCATCAGGGCGAAGGATACATAGAGCAGCCACGACCCCATCGGAGTCTGTGCCTGCCGTGTGTAGCCTCGCTTTGGTGCGCCTTTGGCGTCCCGGATGCTGCGCCCTCTATGTGTCCTTCCCTCTGACCGCTTCTCGGGCGGAAAGGACACACCATGAATAACTCTAATCACGCACAAAATATCCCCGACCCTTTTGAGAAGGTAATCACATTTGGAGAATTGAAAAAACTTCTTCCCAGCACCGGTGCGAGACATGTCCCCGGTATCAGGCAACTGAAGGCAATGGCAACGGTTGTTCTTCAAGCAAAAACCAGCAGCGGCGTCATCAAGGTCTATGATAACGGGTTCTTCACGTACACGGAGAACGGCAAAAGCACAGTATACGGCGTTGACAGCTGCAGTGTTCTGGAATGGGATTACTGCAATGATGAAAGAGCGACATCCGCTGGAATCAATCTCAATAACCTGCCTTGGGAATTGCCCCTGGAATTGGCTGGTACTAATCGCCTTGCTCATAACAGCAATAGCAAAGAGGAAGAAAAAGTTGAACTCTCGCTTGATGTGCCTGCGGCAGTAAACAATATCATCTTCAGCGTCCGTCCTCACCACGAAACGGAGGAAGCGGCTGAGGAAGAAAACAAGAATCGTCTTGATAGGATTCACCGTGTACGAAGTGTTTTAATGGGAGAAAAGCCTCGTAATAGAAGAATCATTATGCTCTATTACTGCGAAAAACGCTCTCAGACTGAAATAGGGAAAATGCTTGGTGTTTCTCAGCAATATGTTCAGAAAATTACCAGTTCTTTCTCCGAAAAGATGCGAAAAGCATTCAGATTGTGAACTTTTTGTAAATAAATCGGATTTTTTATGGGAAAATGGTTGTATTTTGCCCCTCAAAATCTGGATTAGTGAGGGGGTAGTAAAAAGCGCCCCGATCTGGAGCGCAAAGCTCCCCCCTGAATCTTGAAAACTGAATACACCTTCAGCAAGTACCTTCCCGCTGCTGCTGGCCGATGAGGAGGCGAGCCGAAGGAGCAAAGCGTCCCTGTTCATGCGGGGTTGTTTTGCTTCGGACGGTTGGTGGTTCCAACCGTAGGGCGATGACAGGCAGCGTACACAATGATACTTCCGTCTTGCACGCGTCACTGCATGGGGCGGCTTCGAGAGATCCTCGAGGGGGTGAGAATCCCATGATGCGGCTTCACCTGCCGCAGCTTGCTGCATGCCCCGTTCCAGGGGAGATGAGATCAAATTTGGAACGTAATCACAAAACGACCAAAACATTCATTACGCCCGGTGGTCGTTCCGGCCACCGGGCTTTTCACAACAACGCTTCCCTTCGGGGATGCGAGAGGAAATCAACAATGGCATCAAGATCACAAAAAAGATGGGGCGGATACACCGCTGAGGACTGTGACTGCAAGATCTGCCTGTACTACGGCGGAAAGGTTAAAAAGCAGGTACGCTGTCTCGCCTGTGACTGCGTCTGCAAGCAGGAACGCGAAACTGCCGCCCGTCGAAACACGGAGGTATCCGCAAAATGAAATATGTTTTTATCTACTTCAAAGAAAATATGATCCCGGGCAGCGCACGTCCCCGGGAGGACGAGATCGTTATTCAGATTGATCCCAGGTACGAGGAGGTACATTTTTACGACATGCGGAGCCTCGACCCAAATACAATCTTCCGTTGCTTCCACAGCGAGCGCTTCGGCGAGCTGATGGAACTGCTGGAAAACTGGGAGCGGGAGGGAATCAACTCGACCATTACCCACCGATACCAGGACGCCTCCGTCTGGGATAAATGGAGACAGCGCGTGTTTTTTGAGGACGGCGACGTCCACTGGCAGGTACTGATCGGCCACGACGACGGTTCCTGCAGCGTCCATGTGGATCTCAGTCTTTTCTTTCCCAAGGAGCTCCGCCGCATCTATGAGCTGGCAAAGGGCATGAATCCCATAAAGTAGAACGGGCTCCGTTTTGGGTCTGGACTTTTCACAAAAATCCGGTATACTGTATAGGTGAAGGAAGGTGGAGATATGCGACTACGAAATGTTTTACCGATTGCGGCAATTATTATCGCAGTTGTGATCATTCTTTCCCTAAAGGGCTGCAACAGTGGCGAGGCCGGGCCTCCTACGGATGCCACTACTACCGCAACCCACGAAACCGCAAATCGCACTGGCGAAGATCCCACGAATTATGAGTCCAGCGAAGCTGGAAATTCCCCTGTGAGTGAGAGCACTCACGAAAGCACGGAGGCTGGTACTGAGGCGACCGAGCCTACTTCCACCGAAGCGAAGCCTTCTGAGCCGAAGCCTACTGAACCCAAGCCTACAGAGCCTAAGCCTACGAATCCGGCACCGACCGAACCCAAGCCCACGGAGCCGAAGCCCACGGAGCCCAAGCCCACGGAACCTGCTCCTACGGAGCCCAAGCCTACCAATCCGGTGCACACCCATAGCTGGAGTGCTTGGAATCAGAACAAGGCGCCTACCTGCACGGCAAGCGGCGAAGAAGTCCGTACCTGTAGCTGCGGGGCCAAGGAGACGCGGCCTGTCAACGCTCTGGGCCATAACTGGAGCGATTGGAGTCAGACCAAGGCACCCACCTGCGGTGCCGAAGGTGCGGAAGCCCGGAGTTGCTCCCGCTGCGGCGCGAGCGAGAGCCGGAGCGTACCCGCCACCGGAAACCATAGCTGGAACGAGACCGCCCCCACCTGTACCGAGGCCGGGAGCAAGACTTGTAAGGTCTGCGGAAAGCAGGAAGCCGGCGCCGCCGCCCTTGGACATGATTGGGTACACCATGATGAGGAGGGGCATTCCGTTTGTGTATGTACTTGCTACTGTGGAGAGGTGTTCTATAGTGTCGCAGACTGGCATGCGCACATGGAGTTCTATTATGACACCGAAGAAGAAGGAAGCCACGATGGTTATTGGTGTTACTTTGATTGGGTCGTTGATGTTCCCGCCTACGACGTATGTTCCCGCTGTGGTATGACCAAGTGAGCTACAATTTAATATCTACCCCGAATAGCACGGTTCACAAGATGAATCGTGCTATTTTCTACGCCTGGAAAGGCAGCAATCATAATGTGCTATAAGCTCTTATGAGCGGCATAATAACGCGAGAGGAGAAAACGAATGCGATTTACAAAAATCAAAAAGGCAGTTGCAATGCTCCTTCTGTTTGCACTAATCTTCAGCACATTTCCGGTTTCGGCGGTTGCCAACGATACGGACGAACCTGAAGAGACTGCTGTGACAGAAGAGACTGCGACTGTCGAAAACAACACAGGTCCCACAGACGACTGCCTGGAGACAGAACAGGCAACAGAGCTTGAAGCAGAATCTACTGAAACGGACGAGCTGGATTCAATGTGGGTATATAATCCCGAAACCGGGCTCATGGAATTGAGAGGCCCACATTATCACATAATTCGATCCTATACGACCGGAAGTGGATATGGCGGCATCTATCCGAGAATAGGCGCAAGCTCTTTGGCTATTTCATATAACCGAGTTGATGGTTCATCCGGAACAATGACACTTAGCGAGGCTGGCGACAAAGACGGGTACGGCTTTGTCCACTACTTACGTTGGACAAGCCAAAATGACTACCCTCAATCAGTAATGGAAGATCCGATTGCGTATTGCGTAGACCCTGCAAAACCAACAGATAATCAGCAACATTACAATCGGGACACGGATGCGCATTACATGCTAACCAATACAATTAGCAGCGATAAAATCGCCGCCGTAAAATTGGTATGCGCCTATGGATGGCCGTACGGTTTTTCCGATGCCTACAGTACAAGCGAGGAGACTGCGTTTAAGCGCCAATATGCTACGCAGGTTATCATCTGGGAAATCGTAATGGGTCTAAGAGGAACGAGCGGAAGATACGAGAGAACGGACGATCGCTTGTATGATCACTATGCTGGAAATCCTTGGTCAACTTACTATGGACAAACAAATGATGCGTTTATTTCTGCATATAACGAGATCTCAGATAGATTGGCCAGACATAATACCTACCCTTCTTTCGCAGCCAGCACAGCCGCCAGCGCACCCGTCCACAAGATGACCTACAATAGTTCTGCTGGCAATTACACGATTACGCTGACGGACACCAACGGCGTGCTTTCGCCCGACTTTAACTCTTTCGCACCGCCCACTGGCATAACGGTCTCTAAGTCAGGCAACACGCTGACGATCACAGCTACCGAAGCAGCTATGGTCAACGGAGATGTGACGGTTTCCATGACTGGCAGAAAGGTGCAAGCTGGAACTACGTATGTATGGTTCGCTGTTAACACGAATGACGAAAGTGAAATATACACATCCAAACAACCACTGACATCAATCGAAACGGCAAGCTCAGTTCCGGCATATTTCAAGCTGAAGGCTGAAACCAAAAAGCCTGTCACGATCAAGAAGGAAACGGACACGACTGGCGGCAGCAACGTGGCAGCCTGTATTCAAGGAAACAACATGTACTCCTTGGCTGGCGCTCAGTTCAAGATTACCGCAAGCGGCTACTCAGACAAAATCGTAACCACCGTCGCAGACGGCACGGTAGTCATTAACGACACCTACAATGTCGGTACGGTCATCACGGTACAGGAAATCAAAGCGCCTCCGGGATACATTCTCAACTCCCAGAGCAAACAATTTACCGTTACAGCAGACGGGAACAATGTTTTTGTGATGAAGGACAAGCCGGTGTTTGACCCGAATATGCTGAAACTCACAAAAACCGGAAACAACGCCGAGAAAATTGCCGGAGCGGTTTTCAAGGTAGAATATTTCGATAACGTCAATCATTCCGGTTCGCCTGCTTGTACGTGGTATTTTGAATCCAAATCAAATGGGCGCGTTGAATTTAGCGACGACTACCTCGCAAGCGGTTACACCTCAACTGATCTGTTCAAGCCGGACGGAGTAAACGTAGTGTTCCCCCTCGGCAGCGTGAAGGTCACAGAGATCAAGGCCGCACCGAACTACATTCTGCCCTCCGGCAGCGCCGCCACAGCGTACATCTACATCGAGCAGAGCCAGGACACCTTGAGTGCAAAGGCAAGGTGGGGCGACAGCAACGGCAACTCGGTAACAACGCTCGGCATTTACCAATTCACGAATAATGGCGTGAATGCCGTGAACGACGAATACGGCCACATGACCATGAAGAAGACCCTGCCTGCCGATACTCCGGGTGGTTTGGAGGGCTATGGGTTCAACATCTTCTGTGTGGCCAACGGCGTCACCTGGCACGGGCGTACCGATGCAAACGGCAACATCTATCAAACAAACGCCAGTCATGCGGAGGTCGCGGAAGGTTCCAGAAACTACACCTTTGATGGTCTGGTAGATGGCACTTACGCTTTCCGCGAGCTGCTTTCCGAGCGTGAAGTACAGGATACCAGAACGCAGCAGGTCACGTTTACCGTCTACCGCAAGGGATCTACCGAAATTGTCTGCCAAAAGACCTATTCTGGAGACTCTCTGAGCTGGGACACAAACGGTGACTGCATCATCGGCGGCGTAGAATTGACCGGCCTGAGCAGCGGAGGCACGCTGGCTATTGAGATCACCAACGTCCCGAAACCCGGCTATATGATCTTGAACAAGACCTTGCCGGCTGATGCTCTGGGCAGTATTGAAGGTTATTGCTTCAATATCCACCGTCGGGCAGGAGAAGGCTTTTCCGCAGAAACATGGAGAGGCCGCACCGACCAAAACGGAAACATCTACAAAACCAACAGCTCTTATGTCGAAAACACCTCTCCGTCAGATGCCGACTATAAGTTTACGGGACTCTATGATGGATATTACGACTTCCGCGAGCTGCTTTCCATGCGGGAGTACAAGAATACCAAGACCACAAAAGTCACGTTCACCGTCACGGACAAGAACGGCGCTCAGGTCATGCAGAGGACCTATTCCGGCAGCTCGCTGTCCTGGCAGGATAACGGAGATTGCACGATCAGCAAAGTCCATTTGATCGGCCTGAACGGCGGCGGCAGGTTGTCAATCACCATCCAAAATGAGCCCATTCCTGTGGGCAGCATCACGGTCAATAAAGTGGATGAAAGCGGCAGGCCTATGCCGGGCGTGACCTTCCTGCTGGAATACTCCGTTGACAGCTCCGCCTGGTTCCCGGTCACAAGCCGGGAAGAAACAAGCTCAATAACACCGGGCGGCTGTACGTCCGCCGGACTGAGCGATGGCAAACTCACAACCGGGAGCGACGGCCTTGCGGCTTTTACCGGGCTTTGCTTGGAAACTGACAGTGGCCCCGTGCTCTATCGCCTGACCGAAACAGCAACCAAGCCCGGTTATAGCCTGCTGGCTGGACCAGCTTATGAGGGGCCGCTGCCCGAGGGCGAGGCCAACGTCACCCTCACTGCTGTGAATATGCTGGAGTTTCAAATGCCTATGACGGGCGGAAGGGGATTTACCGGTACCGCTGTTAGCGCTCTGGTCGCACTGACAGCGGCTGCTGCGCTGGTATGTCTTCTCCGAAGAAAGCGTAATATTTTTATGGAAAGAGAGGAAAAGCAATGCCTGTGAAAAACAAGCGCTATTTCAACGAACTGGCGAAGGTCGCCAATCGGCCTGTTGTGATGGCGAAGATTGACCGCCTGGTCGACAACCCCAATACGCACATCAAGGCGTTTGCCACCGTGAACCTGGGCGGCGCGTTCGTTGTACACGACGTCAAGGTGATTGACGGGCAGAAGGGCCTGTTCGTGCAGATGCCCCAGACCAGCTTCAAGAAGAACGGTCAGATCAGCTATCAGGATCTGTTTCACGCGGTGACCGCCGACGCCCGGAATGAGCTGGTCGGCAAGGTACTGGACGCATTCCGGCAGAAGCTCACCGAGGAGGCTGGCACGCTTTCCCACCAGGGTGACTATCCGATCCTGGACGGGATCGATGCGGACGATCCTTTTGACGGCCTGCCGGAAATGAGCATGTAGCATCGTGATGATCGTGTGCGCAAGGTCTGTTATGGGCCCTCCATATCACAGCAGAGACGCCCCCCGAGCGTACTCTGCTTTTTCTTTTCCCGGCCAAACAAACTGAGACAAAATCAACAGAAAGGACGCATCTATGAAAACGAATGTTAAACGCATCTTCGCCATTTTGATGGCAATCAGTATCTTCTGTTCTCTTTCCCTCAGCGTCAGCGCGGCTGCGGCTGCCGACGCTACCATCGACTTCTCCCGAAAGGGCTCGCTGAGCATCTATAAGTACGACATGACCTCCGCCGCCGAGGACGGCGTGTGGAACGCTGGGTCCTACGTCTCCACCGGCCTCCAGAACAGCGAGGCGGAGCAGGTTCTCAACCCCTACGCCGTGCAGGGCGTGGAGTTCACCTATTTGCGCGTGGCTGACATCACCATGTTCTCCGGCATCGTGAACGGCGAGAGCGTCAACAAGGTGCTCTACGGCGTCAAGGGCACTGAGCAGGATATGGCGTGGCTGACTGCCCTCGGCCTGTCTGCCGCCGACTGCTTTGCCCCCGCTACCAAGACCGTGGACGGCGTGACCTGGTACTACTACGAATCCGACACCCTGATCTCCGCCCTGCGGAACAAGCTGGACGCCAACGCTACCGAGATCAAGAATGCGCTGGAAGCCGTGGTCAAGAACAACGGCGGCACCGCCATGCCCGAGACCAACGCCTTCGGTCACAGCGAGGTTCGCAATCTGGAGCTTGGCCTCTATCTGGTGGTGGAAACCCGCGTCCCCGAGAACGTGGTCTGCACCACCGCCCCCTTCTTCGCGTCTCTGCCTATGACCACCATTGACGGTTCCGAGTGGAACTATGATCTGGTTCTCTATCCCAAGAACGCCACGGGCGGCCCGACTCTGGAAAAGACCCTGCGAGAAGCACCCGTGAACTCCGGTACGATCAACGTTCGGGACAGTCACGACGGTTACGCCCACACCGGCACCGCCTCTGACGGCGACGTGATCGACTACCGGATCATTTCCCGCCTGCCCGTCATTACCTCCAAGGCGTCCTATCTTACCACCTACACCTTCGTGGATACGCTCTGCAAGGGCGTCACCTACAACAAGAACGACGTGAAGCTGGAATGGTTCAAGGACGCTGACTGCACCCAGAAGATCACCGAATGGGCAGAGACGGACAAAACCGCCAAGTTCCGGGTGAGCTATGCCGCAGGCGAGGACGATTCCGAGGTTATGACTATCTCCATGACCCGATCCGGCCTTGCCGAGATCAACAGCGCTGAGACTGTCTACGGCAGCGACTCCATCTACTCCGGCTACTCCGAGTGCTACGTCCGCATTACCTACACCGGCACCGTCAATTCCGACGCCACCGTGGTCTCCGGCGACGGCGGCAACCCCAACGAGGTTGTGCTGGAATGGCGCAGAACCAACACCACCTACTACGACACCCTTAACGACTGCTGCCACCTCTACACCTACGGCATTGAGCTGAACAAGCGCTTCAGCGACAACGCCGGGGACTACGCCCAGGTTCGCTTCACCGTTTACAACGATACGGACGGCTACTGGCTCAAGGCCAGACAGGACGCGGACGGCCTGTACTATGTGACCGGTCAGGCGGCATTTGAGGATGAGGCCACCAGCTTCGTTCCCAACAGCGAGACAGGCACGCTGACCATCAAGGGCGTGGAAAACGACACTTACACGGTCACCGAGACCCATACCGCCAATGGTTACACCCTCTTGCGGGATTCGATCTCCGTCGTTATCACCGCCAACGAGAGCGCGACCGTCTGCGAGGTCTGCGGCGCGGCCCTGCTGACCGCCTCCGCGACGATCAACGGCAAGCCCGTGACCATGCTGGAGGATAACGGCTCCGTCAACGCCCTGGCTACCCTCACCGTGGTCAACACCAAAGGCCCCGACCTGCCCGTCACCGGCGACGACGGGTTACGGATGTTCTGCATTATCGGGGGCTTGCTTCTGGCTGCCGCCGTTGCGACAATCGTACTTGCGGTGAAGGCTGAGAAAGCATCCAGATAACCAAAACCGGATCATCAAAATGGGCGGCCCTCGCGGGTCGCCCACCCCAAAAAAAGCGGCGAGGTGTGATCTTGAAACGAAAAATACTGATTCTGCTTTCAGCGCTGTTCCTTTTGGCAGCGCTGTGTGTAACGGCCTATCCCATGATCTCCAATATCGTCAACGACAAATACCAGTCCACGATCCGCACCGAATACGACAAAGCGATGGAAATACTGGACGACGCCGAGCTTCAGACAGCAAGGGAGGCGGCGCGGGCCTACAACGAGGGCCGTACTCCCATCCGGTACGACCGGGATGCAGTTGGGGCCGCATCCGTTTCGTATAACGAGCTTCTTGATCTCCACGGCTCCGGGCTTATGGGGTATGTGGAGATTCCCAAGATTGACGTGAATCTGCCCGTCTACCATGGGACCTCGGAGGAGGTACTGGAAAAAGGCGTCGGCCATCTGATTGGAAGCTCCCTGCCCATCGGGGGCGAGGGCTTCCATTCTGTTTTGACTGGTCACTCCGGGCTGGCAGGAGCGCGGCTGTTCTCCGATCTGGATCAGCTTGCCCTGGGGGACTGCTTCTATCTTCACGTTCTCGGAGAGACCCTGGCCTATGAAGTCACGGAAATCAACACGGTCCTGCCCTATGAGACAGACCTCCTGTTGGCTGAGTCTGAGGAAGATCTGTGTACGCTGGTGACCTGCACACCCTACGGCGTCAACAGCCACCGTCTTCTGGTTCGCGGCTCCAGGGTGCCGTATGAAAAGGCTGTGGAGACCGAGATGGAAAAGCCGCAGGAGCCCGCACGCTCCACCTGGAAAGAGAACTATCTGCAAGGGCTCGCCCTCGGCGGCGGCTCCGCTCTCGCTGCGGTTCTGCTGTGGCTGGGAATCGTCCGACTGAAAAAGCGGAGGAAGCACCATGAAGTGTAAGCTGCTGTTCGCCCTCGCTGGGCTTCTTTTCCTCTGTGGCATCGGCGTACTCTGTTATCCGGCGATCAAGACAGCAGCGTATCGGCGAGCGGAGAAAGGGATTGTCCGACAGTTCGAGCGTTACCGTGCAGAGGCGGCTATCGCTGTGACGGAACCCACGACGGAAAGCGTCTCTCCTGCAGCGCCCCCCGTCGAGCAGCCGGAAGCCCGGCCCTTTCGAGCGCTTTGGGATGCCTGCGAAGCATACAACCAAGCACTGGCAGAAAACGGCCAGATTGGCTTCTCCGAGCAGAGCATGGCGGAACCGGGCATCGACCCGGCGGCCTACGGTTGGGAGGAGGACGTGTTCGCCTGCCTCTACCTCCCTTCCGCCGATATCGAAGTCCCGGTATATCTCGGTGCAAGCTCTAACAATCTGAATCGTGGAGCCGCAGTTCTGGGGCAGACATCACTGCCGATTGGAGGTGAAAGCTCCAACTGCGTGATCTGCGGCCATCGGACTTGGAACGCCATCCAACACACCTTCATCGGGCTGGAGAACGTTCAAATCGGAGACGAGCTGTCCCTGACAAACCCCTGGGAAACGCTATCCTACCGGGTCGTTTCCATTGAAACCATCTACCCGGACAATCTGGATCTGGTCAGAATCCAGCCAGGTCGGGATCTACTCACAGTATTCACCTGCACCAGACCAAATAATCACAGAATCGTTGTAAGCTGCGAACGCACGATAACAGAAGAGGAAGAAGAAAAGAAACGGAACCCGCTCCTTTTGCCATGGGTGTCTGAAGCCATCGTCAGTGCCCGGCGCTGGTATAAGGGGCGGGTGTTTTGCCCATAATGATGAGCATGGGAGGAATACGATATGAAAAACAACGTCCGGGTCGTTGCAGTCTATTTGGGCGACAAGCGTGTGGACCCGTCTGAATTGTCATCGCTGGTCATCACAAGTCCCACGGTACACCGTATATTCAACCGGGTGGTGGAACGGGTAGAGCGGCAGCAGGCCGAAATGGGTGAGCCCGAAAACAGCCTGGATGAAAGCCAGATTGGGCCAGTCCTGCAGTGATCACACGGCTGTTCCTTTTTCGGCATTTGCGAATAAAATACCAAAATTTCAGTATAAAAAGTAGTATTTCCCATAGCTATTATGGGAAGTCTGTGGTATACTTCGTGTCAGGTAAGGAGGTGCGCCCATGAAAAAAACCGGAAAGCTCCAGCTGCGGGAGCTTGTGGAGATGCAGCCGTACATGAAAACTGCCATTGAGGACAGCGTCCCCATAGACAATGACGGCAACGCTCTGATCAACGTGGGCTACCTGCGCGTGTCCACCGACCGGCAGGCTGATCTGGGCTATGGTCTGGACATCCAGGAATCGGCGGTGGTGAACTTCTGCGCCAGCAGCAGGATGCCGAATCTGATCCTGTTCATCGACGACGGCTACACCGGCACCAATTTCGACCGCCCCGCGCTGCAGGGCATTATCTCCATGATCCGAGACTACAACGAGGGCAGGAGCCGTGTTCGGATCAACACCATGGTGATCCCCCGGATGGACCGGCTCGGACGCACCCTGCTGGGCACGCTGCAATTCATCCAGGACTACATCGTAGCCGAAAAGGACAGCAAATTCAGCGCCGTAAACCGGAACCGGGAGGACATCAACTTTATCTCCGTGGCTGAAAACTACGTCCGCATCGAAAAGGACAACCCCCAGGGGAAATTCCTGCTGATGCTCTTTGCCACCCTGGCGGAGTACGACCGGGACTTGATCGTCGAGAAGCTGAAATCCGGCCGCAAGGCCAGAGTCGCCTCCGGGAAATGGATGGGCGGCGGGAACGTCCCCTACGGATACCGCTACGACAAAGAGCAGGGCAAGCTCGTGGTCGTGCCGGAGGAGGCGGAAAAGGTGCGGGAGGTCTTTCGCCTCTACATCGAGGAAAAGCTGCCGCCCCAGAAGATCGCCGACCGGTTGGGGTTCAAGACGGACCGCAACGTGACGCTGATCCTGCAGCGCAAATCTCTGACGGGCTGCATCGTGTACAACGGCGAGGAGTACCCGGGCCAGCACGAGCCCATCATCTCTCTGGAGCGCTGGCAGGAGGCCCAGGACGAGCTGGAAAAGCGCGGTGCCCACCGGTGCGAGACCAATTATCTGCTCTCCGGCTTGGTGTACTGCGGGGAATGCGGCGCGAAGATGCGATATCAGCGCTGGGGCAAGGACGGCGCCTGCAAGCTGGTCTGCTACTCCAAATATAAGACGAAACCCTCGCTGGTGCGCTCCGATCACTGCCCCAACGAGACCTTCTGGGCCGCCGACATCGAGGACGCAGTCACGCGGGAGCTGTTTCACACCACGTTCCTGAAAGACGCAGAAAAGAAGGACGCCAGCCCCTTCGTAGACCCAGCCGAGGCCCTGCGAAAGCAGCTTGCCGGGGTGAAAAAGAAGCTCAATCGGCTCTACGACTTCGAGGACGACGAAGCGGACGCGGTGCTGGAGGAGAAGATTCAGACCTGCCGGGCGCAGATCCGAAATCTGGAGCAGCAGATCAGGGACGAGACGCAGAAGCAGACCCTCTCCCGAAAAATCGACCGGGCGTCCCGCATCCTGAAGAACCTGGAATCCGCCTGGCCGGATATGTCTGTCAAGGAGCGGCAGTCCAACTGCCGCGAACTGATCGAGCGCGTAGAAGTCACCCGCTCCGGCAGCATCACGCTCTACCTCAAGCTGCGCAACTATATGGTGCAGGGCAGTCCGGAGGGCGTGAAAAAGAAATAAGCCCAAAACGGCTTGACTTATGTCGCTGAAACCGATAGAATAGCGAGCAGAAAGCAATAATACAGCCCAACTTGTGACGCCGTCAGCGTCATAAGTCAGAAAAGGAGACATTATGAAACAATTATCGCTGAAACATGATGTATATTCTTTGAGAGTTCGGAATGATCCGTAAATATTTTTATTCGTCTTTTTCGTACCCCATAGCCAATAACGAAGGGACACCCATCGGGTGTCCCTTCGTTATTGGTATATCATCTGTGCTGAGAACCCCTCGTACCTCCGCGCCGCGCGCGGAGGTACGAGGGTCTGCGCTGAGCTGAATAATCGTCCATAGCTTGCGAACGCGCAGACCGCGGGTTGGAAAATCCGTCCCTTCGGACGGATTTTTCAGTTATATTCGCCTTCGGCGAGTTATATTGCTTCGCAGTTATATTCGGCTTGCGCCGAGTTGTATTGCGCTTCGCGCAGTTTGGGAGCGCCCCACGACAGCTCCGCCATGCGTCTCCGACCGTGAGCCGGGAGAAGTCCGTGCGAGTCTCGGACGGCGTATCCGTGCCGCTTCAACGCTTCGCCAGAGTTCTCTTCCGCCTCACGCCTTCTTCTTGAAGATCTCCTTGAAGTCGGCGGCGGCGAAGATCGAGCATACCAGCACGACGATCGCGCAGACGACAGTGAACACGGTGATGTCCGTTTTCTGAGAATAAGTCGTGTCGATGAGATAATAAATGTTTCCGAAGATCATAGCCCATGCGGCATAACTGACGTTGAGCGCCATCGACTTGGAAGCGCCGATCTGGGAGATCGCTTTGTAGTAGAACAAGTACGAAACGGTTGCGAAAAAGCCGGCGATCACGATAGTCGGTATCAGCCATCCGGTGTTGGAGAAGAGGCTGACGGCGCACTGCCATGCGTTCTTGCCGTCCTCATTGACGATCAGCCCGAGGATCGGAAGCACTGCCGCGCCGTAGACTATGGCGGACGTCGTCTGACGGATCATGAGAGCGCCCTCGTCGGAGACGTCGCCGTCACGCAGACACTTCGCGAGGATGACCGCCTCGATCCCCCAGCCGAAGGAGCACATCAGAGTACCGACAACGCCGAGGAAAATGTTTTCCGCTTTGATATCGGTGCTGTAGAAAAGGCCGAACACTCCGACGAGCGTTGCAAAGAGGAATATCCACTGATACCATTTCATCTTTTCCTTGAGGAAGATGTAGGCGAGCACGGCGCCGATAGCGGGGAAGATCGTGCTTGCCGCCGCACCGATCGCGTAGCCGAGATTCTGAACGGTCATGACGTATCCGGTCATCCCGACGGGCCCGCCGATGATCGCGGCGATGACCACCCATTTACCGCTCTTGGTCTTGAACAGAGAGCGGAATACCTCGGGGAACTTCCCGCGCACGCCGTTGTAGAGCCACGAGAAGATCGCGGAGCAAGAATCGTGAAGGAACGCGGTGACGAGCGTTGCGATTATCATCGCCTGGATCGGGTTGAGATCGAACGCTTTGTTGAGGGCGACCGTTTCTATCGCCCACGTGATACCGGCAAGAATACCTGCAAACATTTTGAAGATCCTCCTTGTTTATCGCATTACAGCGCTTCGTACGCGTTAATGTTTCCGATCATGCGGGCGTAACGCTCGACAGCCCAGTCCTCCATCGGCTGACCGTCGAACGGAACGCGGGTCTTCGCCCACAGCGTCCAAAGGAAATCGACGTATATCTTGCAGGCGAGGAAATGCTTCTTCTCGATCAGCGACGGCTCGTGTCCGAGATAAGCGCAAAGCAGCTTCGCGTCCCACTCGTCGTCGTAGCCCGCCTCGATCGAAACGTCGGAGACGTCCCACATCCCGTCGTTCATCCCGGCGTATTCCCAGTCGATCAGATACAACCGTCCGTCGCCATCGACCCAGTTCTCGCAGAGCGGATCGTTGTGGCACGGCACCTTCTTCGGATCGAGCGCTGCGTCGATCTCGGCTTTGATCTTCATGACCTTCGCCTTCTGCTCGTCGTAGTCGGCGGGCATCGGCACGTTCTGATCGTAAATGATCTTCTCGTACGTCGCCGCCATATCGAAGACCTCGAACGGCACGCCCGTGTTCTCGCCGCAGTCGTGGATCGTGCGGTAGATCTTCGCCATCTTCGCGATGCGACCGTCGTCGTGGAGCAGATCCGCCGACATCGTGACGGCGTTCTTCACGTACTCCGTCACCTTCGCGCCGTCGTCTTCGAAGAGTAGCATCTGCGCGTCGATGCCGAGCCTGCACGCGAGCGCGGTGCTCTTCTTCTCGTCGCCGCGAACGATCATCTCCTCGGTGCCCTCGCCGGGGATGCGCACGACGTACTCGCGCCCGTCGTCGAGCGTGACGTGGTAGGTGTGGTTTGTCAGTCCGCCCATGCGCTCGACCGCTTTGTAAGAGTCCACGCCGACTGCGGCCTGAAGCAGCTCGCCGATACGCGGGAGGTCAGCCTGTACGATAGTTCCCATTTTCATACCTCTTTTGTGGTTTTGGATTCGTATGAATATTCGTATTTCTTCGCGCCGACGGTGAAAGTGATCCCCGCCGCCGCGTTGTCGACCGATTTGAACGAGCGCACGTTCACGATGTCTGCTTCGGTGCATCCGAGCATCGCCGCGATCGAGCGAAGGATCGCGGAACGGGTGTCGGAAACGTAACTCGGATCGAACTCGCGGAGCTCGTCGAGCGTGTCGAACTCGAAGATGACGTCGTCCGGATACTTGCGTATCCTCATTTTCAGCTCGTCGAGGTGAGCCATGTATATCGACTCCCAGAGCAGATCGGCGGTCTCCGGCCGCTCGTAGATCGCCTCGAGGATGGAAACGAACCGCGCCGAAAATTCCTCGCTCCAGAACGTGTGTCCGAGCATATACCACGCGTCGCGCCCGCCGACGGTGACGGAGTCGATATACCCGTCTTTGTCCTCGGTCATGCACCATTCCTTCGTCTCGCCGTCGGCGTAGACGGCGGCGTAATACGCGTCGCCGACCTCGCTCTCGAACGGATTCTTCGGGAAATAGTTGTCGGACGAGCATACGTACGTGTTGCGAAGGCGATCCTTCACCGCCCATATGCTCGCGTTGTTGTTTCGCGTCAGAAAATCGGGGTTGTGCGCGAGCGTCACGCCGAATTTGTCGGCGAGGTAGGCGAATTTGTCCGCCTTGTAGCCCGTGACGACGATGATCTCGCCGATCCCCGCTTCGCGAAGCTGGCGTATCTGGCGCTCAATGAGTACCTCGCCGCGCACTTCGATCAGCGCCTTCGGACGCTCGTATGAAAGCGGCGCGAAGCGGCTCGAGGTGCCCGCCGCCATTATCACCGCGTTGTCAACCTTAAAGCTCATATCGTCTCCTTTACGGCATCTTGTGCTCTTTGATCACGATGTGATCATCGATGATCTGCCAATCGTTTTTGTCCCAGATATTGTTCGTCACGACTACCCACGTGCAGGGGAGGAAGGTCTCGCCGTTGTTCGTTTTGGTGTCCCAACCGGCGTGATAGCTGATGATGAACTGATCGTGCGCCGTCTTTTCGTCGTTGTTGATCGCCTTGCCGGTGAACGGGTTGACTGGGTTCTCGATCGAGCCCTCGCAGGCGAGCGTCGGCACGTCGGCGTTCGTCATGAACGTGTCGTCCGTCGTAAAGCCGTGTGCGTTGAAATCCTTGACCATGAGCAGCGGGAAGTAGTTGCCGATGTCGAGGTAGAATCCGTTCGCGAACATATGATCCTCATAGCCGAACTGCTCGGTGAGATACAGATAATACCCGTGATCGGAGCAGATTATGATCTTCGTATTGTCGTATACTCCCTCTTCCTTGAGGTAGTCGAGCCACTTTCCGACCTGTATCAGCGTCGCCATGTTCGTCTGGTAGTGTATCACCTGACGCTCGTCGCTCACGTTGATCGACTTGCCGTCGACGGTGAAGCGCCCCGCGTGCTCTTTGTCGAACGCGGTGTTGTCGACGTGCGCCGCCGGGACGTAGCCGTTTTCCTCGTCGAGCATCATCGCCTCGTGCGGCAGGTCGTTGTAATAAAACACGAAGTTCTTCTCTGCGTCGTCGGTCACCTTCGTCATGGTCGTCATGTTGATCAGAGCCTCGTATGACTCCATGAACGACGAGCTGAGTCCGTCGGACACTGTCGTTCCCGTCCTCACCTGCGTGGAGGCGGCTTCCTCGGCAGAAGAGCCCGCACGGTGGTAGTTGCCGCTGTCGTAAGCGACGTACTGCAGGGAGACCGGCAGCGCCTTCATCAGCGAGAAGCAGAAGAAATTGCGCTTGTTGTTCTCGACTGTCTGCTCCTTCGCTCCGGTATCGCCGAAGTACCCCTTCGTGACGTACTTTTTGATCTGCGGATACTCGTCGTAGATCGAGAGATCGGGGATCCACTTGTAGTTCGCGTACGGCGCGTCGCATACGGTCACGTCGTAGCCGTTCTCGGAAAACAGGACCGGCATGACCTTGAGCGACTCGTTGTGCTTGTCGACGAGAAGCTCGGTGTCGCGCTTGTTAAGCTCGACGGGGGTGTACTCGTAGCCGCCCATCAGCGCGGGCGCGCCGAAGTTCGTGTGACCGCCGTAGGAAATGACGTTCGAATAATACGTGAAGCCGTCGTAGACGTCCTTGAGCTCCGGCTTCTCGTTCATGATGAAGGGGAGCGTCTCGCCCAGGGCGCGGTCGAGGAATATGACCGCGACGTTCTGCCCGGTTTTACTAAGCGTGAAGTGAGGCGTGGAGCCTTCGCCCGACAGGGTGATCTCGCCGACCGCTCTCACCGTCTTTGAGACGTTGATCCCGGAGAGCACGCCGATCGCCGCGGTCATCGTGAGCAGCATGACCGCCACCGCCTTCGGCCACTTCGAGATGACGAACAGAAGCACGACGCAGAGCACGGAAATCACGAGTGTATTGACGAGCTTCTCGGAGAGGGAGAAGTACATGCCGTTATCGTACTGGAGCGTGTGCGAGACGATGCCGAGCTCACGCCCGAAGAAGATGTAGTCGACCGTCGCGACGGCGCACGCGATCAGCATCACCCGCTCGAAGACGACCTTTCCGCGGGGAGAGGCGAGCCAGTAGAACACGCCGATCCACAAAAGGAACGTCCCCGCGGCGAGCGCGGCGGAGTTTGCAATATACCAGCCCGGATGGAAGAAGTGGGTCACGTCGATGAATTCCTCCGGCTCCGCGGCGATGTACGTCGAGGGTATGAGCACTCCCGTCAGCACCGAGAGGAACGCCGCCGCGCCGATGAATATACGGCGGTTGGGCTTCGCCTCCTTCGCCTTGCGGTCCTTCGACATACGCGAGCCGATGAAGTACGCGATCGCCGGGATGAACAGCGCAAGACCGAGGACGAACACGACGGATCTGTTGTACGAGGGAAGTCCGAGCTCGTCGGTGAAAACGTAGACCGTAAGCACTCCCGCGCCGAGCAGCGCGGTAATGACCGCAATCACGAGCTTCGGATTCTTGATCTTATAGAAGATGTTCTTCAGAAGCGAGAAGACGTTATTGAGCGTCCAGTAGAACACGAGCCCCGACGGGGAGGTGTAGAGGAAGAACAGGAAGAACACCGCCATCGCGTAGAGCTGGATCTTCGTTTTCAGCGGGAAGCCGCGCAGATAGATCGCGCTCGAAATGAAGTTGATGAGCGTCATCAGCACGGGGAGCACGTTGATCGTGATCCCGAACACGGTGAGCAGTCCGTCCGGCGCGCCGAGGTCGGCGATCGGCCCGAAGGACACGCCCTTGAGCAGCTCGAGGTGCGAGAGGAACTGATACGCCGCCATGAAGAACGGGATCTCGAGAAGAAGGGATATCGACCCGCGGAGCGCGTTAGTCGGCGAATAGTCGTTCTGCCTGTAATACGCCTGGAGCATCATCATGCGCTCGTTGCCGGAGAACGTCTTCTTGATGTGCGAGACTCCCGCGGCAAGCCGCGCCTCGGTGTCGCGCGCCTGCTCCTGCATCGCGTCGGCGCGGCGGTAGAGCGGGAGCACCAGCACGTTCATCGCGAGGCTGAGGAAGATTATCGCAAGCCCCGGATTGTCGACGATGCCGTAGGCGACCTCGAAGATCGCCTCGAATATGAGTTTGAGAGGACCGATGAAGAACGATCCGAGAAGGGAGAAAAACGACATTATTCCGTCTCCTCCTTTCCGGCTGTCAGTTCAATGAATTTATCGCAAAGATAATCGGCGGCGCGTTTTGCGCCCTCGCCGAAGTGTTTCCAGGTCTCGGCTTTGACCTCCCGACGCCCCTCGGCGAATCGCGGATCGTCGATGCACTCGTCGATCAGAGATTTGAGATCGGCCATATTGTCCTCGGTCAGCGCCCGTCCGAGACGCGGCAGCGCCGTGACCGTCCAGAGCTTCTTGTCCGGTAGCCACCACGCGTCGTACGGCGCGAGGTCGAAGTCGGGATCGGTGTAGATGACCGGCTTGTCGTAGATCAGGGTGAAATCGAAGATGACGCCGGAGAAATCCGACACGAGTATATCGCTGCGGCGGAGCACGTCGAAGTTGTCGTGGTCGCGGTTCCATTCGACGCGGTCGGAGTCGGGATACTTCGCCATCAGCCCCTCGATCATCTCCTTCTCGGAGGTGAAGGACTGCGGGTGCGGCCGTATGATGAGATGATACCCGGTCGCAAGCAGCACGTCGATTATCTTCGATCCGTATACGCCGAAGAGCGCGCTCTTGCCCCACGACGGCGCAAGAAGCACCGTGCGCTCGTGCCCGGGAGCGAGCCCCTCGCGCTCAAGGCGCGCCGCCATCTCGTCCATATACGGGATGCCGACCGTCACAAGCTCCTTTGCCGGGAGCGAACGAAGCTCTTCGAGCTCGCGTACGTCGTTCTCCTGATATTTGCCGGAGAGCATGATCGCGTCGTAATAGTCGATGCCAAACATTCGGTAGAGGATGATCTCGCTCGCGGCGTGAGGGATGTGGACGTACCACTTCACGCCCGGCGCGCGCTTCCATTGATATACGTCAAGCCCCGGAGTCGTCGAAAGAAGAATCGTCGCTTTGAGGTTGTTGAGGCGGGTGAACACTTTGTTGCCCGGCCCGATATACTCCGCGGTGACGTTTTCAAGTCCGCATTCAAGGGCGGGGTCGTCCTCGGACGCGGTGAGGTAGAGCACCTTTTTCCCGCGCCCGACGAGCTCGCGCATAACGGGCTCGAATATATTGAAATATCTCTTGTTGTCGGAGAAGATCGCAAACGGCGCGGTCTCGGCGTCAATCTTTGCCTTGCCGCCGCCGATCTTCGTGCGCATCTTCATTATCAGCGATCGGAGCGAGAATATCGCCGCGCCGACGATGCCGATGAGCACCGTGACGAGCATACTCCCCGTTCCGGGGTCTATATATAAGCGCATTGTCAGGATCCTTTCGATTAAAACTGATGACCACATACGTCGTTATATCCAAAACTGTATTTTATATGATAATTGTAAATAAATCAACCCTAAACGCCGGAGTTGTTGCAAAAAATTGAAAAAAGCCGAAAAAACCCGCGCCCCGCCTGCCAGACCGACTAAAAGATCCCGTCTGCCTGACCGACTAAAAGACCCCGTCCGTTCGACCGAACAGACGGGATCTTTCTGTGTTTTCAGTTGAGCGCCTCCGGCGGTTTTTCCGTCGGGATGAGCCGTTTTCTTGAGCGGCTTCGGGCGGTTTCGCCTTCGGGTCGTGCCGTCTCCTTGAGCGGCTTCGCCCCGCCGCGCTTCTTATTTTTCCTCGGCGCTCTCTTCGCCGGACTTCTTCTTGCCCTTCATCGCAAGCGAGGTGACGACCGCGCCGAGAGCGATGCCCGCGCCGCCCGTGAGAGCGAGCGTGCCGCCTGTGAAACTCGTGCCGGACGTGTCCGTCGCCGTATCTTCCGTCTGGAAGTAAACGTAAACGCTCGCTACGGTGTGCGACACACCCCGGCAGGGCAAGTCCCTTTGTTTCTGTGTGGCGCATACCACGACCACAGCGAAACCGCAGGAATGATGGGATCTCCCGGTAATTGGGGTAAGACAGCACAGCTTTTTTGCTGTGTAATCGTGCCTTTCGGGAGAGCGCAAGGTTCGCAATCTTGAGGTCAGGGGTTCGATCCCCCTAAGGTCCACCAACAAAGAAACCTCTTTTGTCTACCAGGGCAAGAGAGGTTTTCTTTTTCCTATTGCTTTTCAGCAGAAGGTCAGGTATAATCGTACCATGAAAACTATCAGCAAAAGGAGCAGAGGACCATGCATTTCAACGCTTCCGGATCCGAACGGAAAAAGAGAAACCTGCCGGTGATCCTTTCTGTCGCTGCAGTGCTGCTGCTCATATTGGGACTGCTGGCCTGGAAACTACCGTCGCTCCTCACGAAAGACACGGACGGACCGGACGCGACGTCAACTGCCTCCGAAGCTGTGGGATCGGAGACTGCGGGCCTGTACGAGTCCGCAACCGAGACGGAAGAAGCCGCGCTGACTGCCAAGGCAAGCACTGCCCCGCAGGACACCATCAACGATGAACAGCTGGAGGCGGAAAACGCTGCCGCTTACCGGGAGGCGGAGGCTCTTCTGGCAGGGGGAGACGAGCAGGCGGCTTATAAGGCCTTTTCAGCCCTGGGGGACTATCAGGACAGCCGGCAGCGCGCCGAGCGCATCTATGGGGAAGCGACTGGCAGGGAGACGATGACAAAGGCAAATGTCGGCGATTATATCATATTTGGAAAGTATGAACAGGACAGCAATCGTACAAACGGACAGGAATGGATCGAATGGCTGGTACTGGCAAAGGAGGAAGACCGGATCCTTGTTATCAGCAGATACGTTCTCGTCTCCAGAGCTTACGACGCCGCCCTTTCCGGCTGTACCTGGGCGAGGAGCCCCTTGCGGGATTTCCTGAACGGAAGCTTTCTGAATATTGTTTTCAGCGAGGAGGAACAGGATCGGATCCCGGTCGTCACGGTTGCCGCAGACCCAAACCCGAGCTTTGATACGGATCCGGGAGCGGATACACAGGACAGGGTGTTTTTGCTGAGCGTTGTGGAAACGGATCGGTATTTCAGCTCCGACGAGTCGAGAAAATGCCTCGCGACCGCCACTGCGGTGGCACAGGGGCTCTATTTGAGCGAGATACACACGCTGAACGGCACACCCACCTGCTTCTGGTGGCTGCGTCAGGCCGGCCGCAATATGAAAACGACTGCGTGCATCGACGCCGACGGGACCATTCATCCCAGCGGCTACTTCAGCGACGAAGAGTACGTCGGCGTCCGCCCCGCGATCTGGATCGACATCAGTTGAGAGAAGCAAAATCTGGAAGGAAAGAGCAATCGCCGGAATCGTGAGATTCCGGCGATTTTGCATGTCAGGGATCGCCCCTTTGCATACCGCACAGCCATGCATGTGCTGCGCTATCACAAGCTGCTGACACTGGAAGCGCCGGAAATAATCACAAACAATGAGGCGAGAGCGTTGGCTACGGCGTTGACGCTATTCCGCTGGTGTAAGAAGTATGAATAACATTCTGTTGAAATGAAATATGTTTCCCTGCCATCTCGTTTTTCTATCGTTTTTGGATAACGGCTTGCTTGCGATCACGCTGAACCGAGGAAGCATAGCATGCAGCTATCCTCTGCTCCCTAGCACGCCGTGCCTGTTTTCAGCATGTTATTTTCAAAAGGGAGCCGGTTTAGACCGGCTCCCCAAATGTATCCGGATGATTCGGATCAAACATCTCATTGGCCCACATGACTGTCACCAAGTTTTCCGTGTCAGAGAGATTGATGATGTTATGGGTGTATCCCGGCAGCATATGTACCGCCTGGATATGGTCACCTGAAACTTCAAACTCGATCACTTCATCCGTGCCGATCTTCCGTTCCTGGATCAGCCCGTGACCGGCGACAACAATAAAGAATTCCCATTTGCTGTTGTGCCAGTGCTGTCCCTTCGTGATCCCCGGTTTGGAAATATTCACGGAGACCTGACCGTGGTCAGCCGTTTTCAGCAGTTCTGTAAAGCTGCCGCGGGCATCGCAATTCATCTTCAGGTCAAAGGCAACCTTCTCTTTTGGAAGATAACTCAAATACATGGAGTATAGTTTTTTCTCAAAGCTGCCATTCGGGATTGCCGGCATGATCAAGCTGCTGGGCTGGTCGTGGAAAGTATGGAGCAGCTCGACGATACGGCCCAACGTTGCCTTATGGGTTACAGGCGCAAAGCAATAGCGGCCAGAATCCGTCGGTCTGGGCGTCAGACCATCATATTCCACCCCGTCAATGACTTCCCCGGTCTTCGGATACTCTGCCCGATGCGGGCGGCCCTCCATCGCATCGAACATCTCCTCGATCAAGTCGTCGATGAAGAGCATTTCCAGTACGACAGACGGATCGTTCACCGTGATCGGGAGGTCGTTTGCAATATTGTTGCAGAACGTCCCAACGGCGGAGTTATAGTTGGGCCGAACCCATTTCCCCACAAGATTCGGGAAGCGGTAGACGTATACCGCTGCGCCGGTTTCCTCCGCATAGCGGAAGAACAGCTCCTCTCCGTCCCGCTTGGAAAGCCCGTATTCGCTGGTGCCAAAACGTCCGGCGAGCGTCGCCTGCAAAGACGAACTGAGCATGACCGGTGCTTTGTTCCCATGCTTTTTCAGCGTATCGAGCAGCGTCGAGGCAAACCCGAAGTTTCCCTCCCGGAACTCCTTTGGATCTTTGGGCCGATTAACCCCAGCGAGGTTAAATACGAAATCGCAGTCCGAGCAGAAACGATCCAGTTCCTCCGGCGTATTGTCAAGATCGTATTCGTATATCGCGTCAATGTGCAAGGCCGGTCTGGTACGGTTCTTCCCATCCCTGATGTTTTTCAGGTTCTCCACCAGGTTTCTGCCTACGAATCCCGCAGCGCCTGTTACCAATATTTTCATAATGTCCTCAATTCTCTTTCCGCCACACGAAGCGATTCACAACGTTTACATAACCCTGGATAATACGGACCACCTTCATGGAAACGGTCTCGTCCACATAATCGGGGCACGGTTTTCCAAGGACGCCCTTTTGCTTCATCTCGATCGCCATAGAGGTCGCATTCAGCAGCTCGTTTGTCGTAATACCGGCGAGGATGAAATCACCTGCTTCCAGGGCTTCCGGACGCTCGGTGCTCGTCCGGATGCACACAGCAGCAATCGGGTGCCCGATGGAAAGATAGAAGCTGCTCTCCTCGGGCAAGGTGCCGGAGTCGGAAACGATCGCAAGCGCATTCATTTGAAGCTTGTTGTAGTCGTTGAAACCAAGCGGCTCGTTGACCCTCACGCGGGGATCCAGCTTGAAGCCGGACTTCTCGAGCCGATTCTTGCTTCTCGGATGGCAGGAATACAGGATCGGCATATCGTACTTTTCCGCCAGCGCATTGATCGCCGTGAAAAGAGAAGTAAAGTTCTTTTCCGTGTCGATGTTTTCTTCCCGGTGGGCAGAAAGCAGAATGTACTGATTGGGCTCCAGGCCAAGCCGATCCAGCACGTTGGATGCCTCGATCTTTTCCAGGTTCATGCGCAGGACTTCGGCCATAGGCGAACCTGTCATATAGGTGCGCTCTTTTGGAAGTCCGGTATCCGCAAGATACTTGCGGGCAAACTCCGAATAGCAGAGATTCACGTCGGAGATCACGTCCACGATCCTGCGGTTCGTCTCCTCGGGGAGGCACTCGTCCTTGCAGCGGTTCCCCGCCTCCATGTGAAACAGTGGGATGTGCAGCCGCTTTGCCGAGATCGCAGACAGGCAGCTGTTCGTATCGCCAAGGACAAGGTATCCATCCGGCTTGAACTCCGACAACAGTTCATAGGATCTTCCGAGAATATTCCCGCAAGTGACCCCAAGGTTCTCGCCCACAACCGGCACAAGGATGTCCGGTCCATATTCGCCGAAGATATTCTTTAATTCAAAATCTTTCCAGAACACCGTGCTCAGATTCGGATCCCAGTTCTGGTTGTAATAGACGATACAGGTGTCGAAGTACTCCCGGCATCTTTTCATCACAGCGGCAAGACGTATAATCTCCGGACGCGTCCCGCAGCCGATCATGATCTTCAGCCTGCCGTCATTTTTCCATTTGAAGATATGTTCTTCCATAACGCGACTCCTTATGCCTCAACCGCGTGAGGACGTCCCTCCAGTTCTTCCTTCACATAGTCCGTCCCCATAATTTTCTTGACCACGCCATCGACATCGAGGCGGTTCGTGTTGTGGCTGGTATAGGCCTCGTCGCCTTCCGTGGTTACTGTTCCCTCCACATAGAACTTGTCGTAATTAAGTCCTCTTGCGTCAGGAACGATACGGTAATAATGACCCATATCAACGCTTCTCAGCATCTCCTCACGCGTCACAAGCGTCTCGTAGAGCTTTTCGCCATGACGCGAACCGATGATCTTTTTCTCGGTTTCACCAAAGACTTTCATCACGCCATCAGCAAGATCGCCAATGGTGCTCGCATCCGCTTTCTGAACAAACAGATCACCAGGCTCAGCATGCTCAAAAGCAAAAGCAACAAGATCTACGGCTTCATCAAGATTCATAAGAAAGCGGGTCATGTTCGGATCAGTTATTGTGATCGGCGCTTTTCTTTTGATCTGGTCAATGAACAGCGGAATAACCGACCCACGGCTGCACATAACGTTGCCATATCGAGTACAAGCAAGTACAGTGCCACCACGCTCAAACGCTTTCTGAGCTCTCGCTTGAACGACCTTTTCTCCGACCGCTTTCGTCATGCCCATAGTGTTAATCGGGTAGGCGGCCTTATCGGTGGAGAGGAACACTACACGCTGGACACGCGCTTCAACCGCAGCGGTTATCACGTTGTCTGTACCGATAATGTTAGTTCTCACAGCTTCCATCGGGAAAAACTCGCAGGAAGGAACTTCCTTCAATGCGGCAGCATGGAAAACAAAGTCAGAACCGTACATGACGTCGCGTACAGAGTCAAGATTGCGAACATCGCCCACATAAAACTGAACCTTGCCACAATAATCAGGATACTGCGCCTGTAACGTGTGTCTCATCCAGTCCTGTTTTTTCTCGTCGCGGGAAATAATGCGAATTTCACCGATATCCGTCGTCAGAAAATGTTTGAGAACAGTGGAACCGAAGCTGCCCGTTCCGCCGGTGATAACAAGAGTTTTCCCCTGGAATGCTTTTGTGATCTGCATGTGTTTTCCCTTCTTTGTCAGCCTTTATTTTGCAGCCCATGGCTCATAGGTGCCAAGCTCCAGTATATCCGCAATCCGCTTGCAGGCGCGTCCGTCGCCGTAGGGATTGCAGGCCTTGCTCATTTTCTCATACTCCTCCCGATTCTCCAGCAGGAGCTTGAACGTCTGATAGATTTTCTCTTCGTCCGTCCCCACCAGGCGCAGCGTCCCGGCGTCTACGCCCTCCGGGCGCTCCGTGGTGTCGCGCATCACGAGGACCGGCACGCCATAGCTTGGGCATTCCTCCTGAATCCCGCCGGAATCCGTCAGGCAGAGATAGCTCCGCGCCTCAAAGTTGTGGCAGTCGAAGACCTCGATCGGCTCAATGATGTGAATCTGCTCGCAGCCGCCGAATTCTTCGTCCGCGGCCTGCCGAACCGCCGGGTTCATGTGGATCGGATAGACAGCCTTGCACTCCGGGTGTTCATCCAGCACACGGCGGATGGCGCGGAACATGCGGTGCATCGGTTCGCCCAGGTTTTCCCGGCGATGGGCGGTGATGAAAAACAGCTTTCCGTCGCCCACCCAATCCAGCTCCGGATGGGTATAGTCCTCCCAGACCGTGTGCTGCATCGCGTCAATCACCGTGTTGCCGGTGACGTAGACGGTGTCCGGGTCCTTGCCCTCTTTGATCAGGTGGTCCGCCGCCAGCCTGGTGGGCGCGAAGTTGTACTTGCTGATAATGCCCACCGCCTGCCGGTTGAACTCCTCCGGATAGGGGCTGTAGATGTTGTAGGTGCGCAGACCGGCCTCCACGTGGCCCACCGGGATCCGCAGATAGAAGCAGGCCAGGGCGGTCACAAACGTCGTGGAGGTGTCGCCGTGGACCAGTACCACGTCCGGCTTCTCCTTTTCCAACACTTCCTTGATGCCGTTGAGGATATTCGTCGTAATGTCGAAAAGGGTCTGCCTGTCCTTCATGATGTTCAAATTCAGATTGTCAATCAAATTATTGTCGATCTTTTCTTTTACGCCGCCGTTCAAATTATTCCCCAAAACCTCACAGTCCAAGTTCATTTAGCAATTCATCCACAGACTGAATTTCTTTTTGATCGGACGACTTTATCAAATATAGTTCTTTCGTAATCCTTTTTCTCAGACTTATTCCCCCACACATGCGCTTTACATAATACAAAGGTAACAACAGTTTCTTTCCTTTAAGAATTGGAAATTGTTCTGCCATGGTAGTATATGGTGGAAAAAGTCTATAAGTAATAAACCCGATTTTCCCCTTGTTTCTAATACCCATTGATGCCGCATTCGTAGAATTCCCAAATACTCCCCCCTCAAGAGCCAATTCTTCAAGTGCTTTTGTTAGCAATGTGTGTTGGGCGTTAGCGAGCCACACTTCAGACAACAGAACAGCATTCTGATAAAATTTTGCTACTCCGCACGCTGAACACATTGAAAGCACTTCATGTTCATCAAAATCTGTCCTGTTTCTTAACAGCCACAAATCAATATACGGTCTAATTCCTAAGCCTCCGTGTGTCAGGTGATATGTCATATGTGCGATCACATAAAAAATTTGGAACTCATTGCTCATTACATATTGACATGTTCCCTCTGCGTGATTGCAATAATCCCACACTTTCTTGAGGAGAGAATCTATGCCCTCCATTGTTTCCATTATGCTAAAATGTAGTTCAAGACAAGTCTTATTGTTAGTCAGGAGCACATCATGATATTCCCTTTTTTTCTTTTTGAAATCTGTTTTTTCTACTAATAATGCGCATGCTCTGTCAATATCATATTCATGTACCAAAATATCAATATCACTTGCCGTTCTTAACCAAGGTTCAGGATAAAGGTTTCGAATTGTCGCTCCCTTTAAGAGCACAAACGGTATTTGCTCTTCTTCAAAACACCGGCTAATCACTTCAATCGCCACATTACTATTCACAAATCGAAATACATCACGTAGTGACTTACGATCTATTTCGTTATAATCCTCCCCAGTTATCCCACTTTTTCGCAATCCTTGGCAGATTATCGGTAAAATAGATTGTCTGATGCCAATGTCTGTAAGCTCTTTGAAATCGACTTCACTGGCATTGGGAAGCCTATCGTCATTTAAACCAAGGCCTATTTTAATTATTTTAAACAATATTGAATTCACAGACAATTCATTCATTTGATTATTCATCAATAACCATCACATACTGAAATGACTTTAACCCCACGAAAACTAGACGAGCTAAATCAGCAATCAATATTGATATGCAAAAGCCCATCAAAGCAAATTTGAAAATAATCGTAAGTAGTACAATACAGAATAAATACACGCCCATTTTTGTTGCAGCTATTACTGTCTGAGCGGCAGTGTTCCCAAACCTCAATAAAGCAATGTTTATCAACCCAGCTAATGAATCAAACAGCATCGCTGCCACAATAATGGGGATATACTTTACTGCACTATCTGCATATTTAGGGTACAGCAACTTACAACCAACAAAACTGGTCCCGCAGAATGCAGCGTACACAAGTATTATTGCGACCAGTACCACAGCACCATACTTTTTTATCCATTTCTTCTTTATAATCAACGTGTCATTATCTACTATATAGCTAAGAAGTACATTGTTTAGCGGAACATTAACCAACGATATGATTTTACTTACCACCGCAGAAGAATTATATATAGACAATTGAAGATCGCCTAGAATGGGATTTATAAGCAATTTATCACAATAGACTACGGAAGAACTAAGTGCATTTGATGATGCAAGCTGCCCATATCCCGGCATAATTGTCCGAAGTCCCCTCGTGCTCATCCCCTTTCTCCACAACTTTGTGGTTATTAGCACATAAGCAACACCACATGCATAGCCGGAAATAAAAATCCATTCCCAAATTCCTGTGTAATTGAACAGCAACAATCCGATCAGAAATCCCGCGACGATTAAACTGTTATCTATTACCAATTTGGAATATGTAAGTTCCAACCTAAATTCAATCGAATAGTAATCATGAATGCAGACCAGAGTTAAGAAAACGAGCAATAGTAGTAGTCGGAGTATAATAACGGTTTTGGCATAAAGAAAATACATGCCTACGGTAACACTAACAGAGGCAATCAGTGCAGCAAGGAACAGCAGGTTAAACGCTTTGTCACTTTTCTCGTTCTGTATTCCCTCTTTTTTCCGCAAGAGCCTTACGTTTGATAATGAGAGTATCAGCACTGTTGAACACAGCTTTATTACACTATACAACGTGATGAAGCTTGAATTAACTTCAACATCAGATTCTTTGGCTATAATTGGTTGAATCGCTAACTGTATAACAATCGTAGGAAGCACATATGCCACTGTGCTTAAAATGAAATCCTTTATCACCTTAATGTGATTCCTTCTCCAGCCCATATAATTGCCCTTTCAACTTTCTATTTCATTCTGGCCATAGGACGCCTCAGCGATTCAGCAACAGAACAAGCTCAACTCAGAATTCACACCTACGCTCTTTTATCTGTGGGAACAAAAACGAGCTGGACTTCACATGAACATTATCCCTCACCGCTCCTTGAAAGAACACAACTCTGTAGTTGTGCCAGATCTGAACTCAAGCCTCTGTGGCCTTTCGTCAGGAAAATCAGCATAAAACAAATTCATACCAACAACTGTCAGCAACATAGGATGTCCCATTTGAGTATTATTTGTCAGCAATGCAATAACAATAAAGAAATATCCAATAATCGCCTTTTTTTTGCCAAAAGTCTTGGCCATTGCGTTGCCTATGCATATTACCACCGGAATTGAAAAAATACCCAATTCGCAAAGAAAGCCAACCACGCCGCTACCTATACGCCGACCAAATCCGCCTGGCATAAATCGCTGATCTACAAACTGCGTTACTCCATCCATAATCGACATAAAGCGATTCCCTGAACTCACATCCGTCTCAATCAGCCCCGAAATCCCATCAGTGTGCAAAATACTCATTACCCTGTACAATCTAGTATTTCGAAGTTCTGTATTCAAAAGGACAACGAACACAACCGCAGCCAATACGATTGCAATCCAGATTCGAAAGCCTTTTTTGCTGCTGATTTTATCCAGTGCAAAGAATGCCACATACGCGGCAATAAACACTATTCCCATGGAACTCTGTGCTAGAAGAACCCCCATAATAATCACAATCACAAAATAAAACGTGCGCCTTGTTTTAAAATAGTTTATGATGTGCAAAAAATAAAAGCAAGCGATTCCCAAAAACGATGGTTCCGATGCTAAACCTATTACTCCCCTCCTAACCGAAGTCCAGTTAGCAGCACCGATCAACGGCACAAAAAAACTCCTGGAAAACCAAAGCTGAATAATCGCAACACCAAACCACATCAGGATGATAAACTTGTAGAGTTTTTCTGGAAAATTTCCGATTCTTTTCAGTACAATAGCTGTTGCAACAGGAATGACTGCTACCGCATAGTAATTATACGCTCCACGCAACGACTCAATGTTCACACCGCTAAAAAGCATAACGAATGCAGCGAACACAACTGTCGAACCCGCAATCAAAAAATATGTACGCACTCTATTGAAAGACAAAATCTGCTGAATGCAAAAAATGAGCACGATTGTCGCTAGAATTGCAGAATAAGGCTGCATATTTGTTTTAACAAACGGAAGGGGAAACATAAACGGAATCATCGAGAAAAACAAAAACAAATAGCCAAAGAAATGTTTCCCTATACCATTTTCTCTTTTATATCGTATAACCATAACCTAAGTGTTCACTATTTGGAACGACTCCTTTCGTTGTTCGGTCCCGGTCATTGAGCGCCTAAACAAAGGCCAGTGTTATTGCGAACAAATACCATTTATTAAAGCAATCCGTTTCTAACTCATGTTCAGTTTCCCATTCCAGCACATGCACCCTGAAAAACCTTTACATACTCGTAGGTACCGGTTTCCTTTGAAAACCTTGTTTCCACAAGCCTGCGGGCATTCTCTCCCTTTCGCCTGCATGCCTCGGTGTCTTGCTGCGCCGCAAGAATCTGTCGGGCCAATGCGTCGGCATCCTCGGCCGGAGCCAAATAGCCGCAGTCGTTCTCCCCAATCAGCCGCCAAAGCTCCGAGCCCTCGTCGAAGCTCAGCAGCACCGGCGTTGCCGTCGCCATGATGCTGACCGTTTTACTGGGGATCGCGCCGCTTCCCGCGCCCTTGCGGCAGGCAACAACAGACAAATTTCCGAGGCTATAGACCTCCGGCACCCGCTCCGCCGGCTGCAGGGAAAAGAGCTGCACGTTCGGCATTGCGGCGATCCGCTGCTTATATTCCTCCTGCTTGTTACCGCCGCCGAAGATCACAAATTGAATCTCCGGATGATCTTTCAGCTGATCCGCAGCGTCAAGGATGGTATCAACGCCCTGCGCCAAGCCCAAATTGCCCGCGTAGGTCACGTAGAAGCCATTCCGGTCAAGCCCAAGCTCATCGAAAAGGCTGTTCTTCTCCCGGGAAACCGGCTGGACCGCATCCGTGTCAATCCAGTTCGGAATCACGACGATCTTATCTTCCGGAACGCCTTTTTCCATAATGTTGCGCTTGATATCGTTGCTGATAACGATGATCTTGTCCGCGTTCTTGTAGGTCTTATCCTCAATTTTCCGGCCGATCTTCCAGATCAGCGAGCCTTTTTTGGTAAGCCCTGCCGTCACCAGCGAATCGGGAAAAACATCCTGTAGATTGAATACAAACGGAACGTTTCTTCCGTAACGCTTCGAGAGCTTCTTCTTGACCTTCCCAAGCAGCAGCCCCTGCGTCGGAGGCGTGCTGGCTCCATAGACGATGTCAATGCCTTCCGCCTTTGCGCCCTTTCGCAGTTGGATCAGGTTCACCAAAACATAGCGGATCGCCCGGCCAATCGGATTACGCCCCTCACGGAACATCGCAAATCGGTGAATTTCGATGCTGCCCTCGGCAATCGTTTCCCGCTTGATCGACTTATACTTTTTTCTGGTTTCCGCATCAATGCCGCGGCACGGTGTCGGCGCGTATACCGTCGTATGGAATCCCGCCTCACGGAACGCCACATTCATGTCGTCCGTTAAATGCGAGCTGGACACTCGCTCCGGCCAGCAGTAGGGAGATAGTTTTAAGATTTCTTTTGCCATGAAAAGCGCTCCACCTTTGTTCAGAAAGCAAAATCAGTTCCAATGCCAAGCTGTTTTGCCTTTTCATAAACATATTTGGCAAAGGACACGTCAATATAGGCCAACCCTACTGAGCAGAAATAGATAAATTCATTTGCATTCTCACGACCTGGTTTATTCCCGGCCACGATCTCATCCAGATTCCCATAGATCTCGGCATCTGTCAGCAAGCCTTCCTTGTACATCCGACTGATTGTCTGTGTACGATGTTTAATGCATTCCCAGTCATCGCAGACTATTTTTGCAGCACTCTTTGCAACGGCGTATTCGTCTTCCCAGCCGGCAACATGAATATAAAATGCGCCTTTTTTGACCCATTTTGCCTTCAAAATCGGCTCTTGCCCGCTGATTGCCGTAACTATAATATCAGCGTTTCTGACCGCACTTTCATAGTCATCCTGGCAATTAACGAATTCAATATCCGGGTGTAAGACACTCTCCTCTTCAATGAAACGATCCGTTGAACCGTCTGCCAAAGAAGAAACATAGCAGATTTTCAATCCCGGTCGTACAATTTTGACCATATCAAGATGACGCCTTGCTTGCTGACCTGCGCCGATAAAACCGATCGCCTGCGCGTCTGCACGTGAAAGATACTTCGCTGCGGTAGCGCCCACGGCAGCGGTGCGGATTTCTGTCAAGTAACCGGCGTCCATCACGGAAAGCATATGCCCATGCTTCAGCTCCGAAAGGATTATCGTACCTGTCACGTTCCGATAGCCCTCCTTCGGATTTTCCGGGAAAACCGCAACCCATTTCACGCCGTATAAATTGTCCTTCAAAAGCGCGCCTGGCATACAGTTAATTCGGTTTTGCGTCGCTTCATCAAAAACAACAGAGATTTTGTCCGGAAGCAGCACCTCGCCGGCCACCTTCTTCCGAAATGCCGTTTCTACCACACCGACCGCGTCAACAAGCTGTGGCTCCAGAATCGTTCTTTGATTGTCTGCTGAGATCAGTAAAGTATTCGGATTAGATTGCATCATATCCTCCTTCACAATTGCCCGCTTTAATGCTTTCAACACCCTAAAGATTTACACTCTCCCGACGCAGCATCCGCACTACCATATCCGAGCCGTTTTCGTCCAATACCTCGACGGTTTGGTGAATCTTCTCGATTGTTTCCCACAGCTCATTCGGATTCCGATAGACAAAGTGTACCAGTGCTGCGATTTGAGAGAAAGTTCCGGTATTCCTAATCTGCTCTCCAGCATGTTTGGTTCTTGCGATTGTTACAATTCGGTTGTTCTCTGCAATCAGTTTCTCGATTCCCTCATATGAAGCAAGCACGCCCGCCCGAACATGCAAAGCATAGACGCAGTAGTTCTCGCCTCTGGAAACACTATTCTGAAGCAAATCCGGCTCCTTCAGGAGTTTGCTTTCCCCGGTCAAAGCATAGTAAATATCTGTCGCGACTTGATTAATCCCGCTCATATAGCTTACCGGGAATATTGAAACTGTGCCGCCCACACGGAAGCCGATTTCATTGAAGAAATACTGATCCCCGTCATGGAAAACCTCGATCCAAATACAGCCTTCTCTGATTTCGAGCGATCGAAACAGCGCCAGAATCTTCTGCTCGAATCGCGCACGGAATTCTGCCTCAAAGCGGCTGCGAAACAGATATAGTCCGCCGACATAGCTGCCCTGGGGGTAATGCACCGGGTATTTGTCCTCAGAGCCAGAGAAATAGCCAGTGCCATTCGAAAAGGTATAGAAGACGCAGACTGCCTCATTCTTGACATACTTTTCAATGATTTCCGTCTGTGTTGGGCTGTTGCTACGCGCGTCCGCAACCGCCATCGCAAGAGTATCCTTGCCACTGCAAACCGAACAGCCTCTGCTACCGCAACCATCAGCCGGCTTGACAAAAACAGGGAAAGCCCTCCCGTCACCCGCCATCAGTTCCTCCACGGTATAACGCAATGCAACCGGCAAGCCGTACTCGATGCACATCTGCTTGAACAGCGTTTTATTCTGTAGATTGTGCCATTGTTGCTTCGTACAGTAGCAGGGCAGACCAATCTCGTTGACGTACTCCGAGGCTGCGTTGATGACAGGCTCGCTGCCGCCCATGTAGATGCCATCGATTTTGACGTCCCGAATCAGGCGCTTCATTCCCTCTGCATCTGTAGAATCGACATCATAAGCCTCCTTGGCAATCTCAAAGATGCCCGCCGAACGGTCATTTCCAGTTGCAAGCAACGTAATCTCGTTTTCCTCCGCGAACGCCTCAATTGCTTCCTTCCATAGGCTTCCGCCCAAAACCAACAGGCGCTTTCCCTTTAATTCTTGATATTGCATATCTACTCAATCATCCCATCTTCCGTTAACTTTTTCTCTGTAGGTTTCTCTGCTCGCGCGGCAACTGACTGTGTCGCGTTTACATTCTCCGCTTTCATCACACTGCAAATAGTCTTAAAAAGAATTTTCAAATCTAAGCCCAAGGACAACCGATCAGCATACTCGCAATCCAAACGGAACTTTTCTTCTTGTGAGATTGAATTTCTGAAATAGGCTTGGGTATAGCCCGTGATACCAGGACGCGCCTCCAGGCGTTTCTTGCCGACCATGTCCAAATCCTCATATTTTCCGCCTGTCAGCGTGGGTCTTGGACCAACAAGGCTCATATCGCCCTTGAGTACGTTGATTAGCTGCGGCAATTCGTCCACAGAGGTTTTGCGCAAGATGCGGCCGATCTTCGTGACACGCGGGTCATCGCTTCCCGTGTAAGCGGAGCCATCCGCGTTTCGGAGAAGCGGTGCGTTCATCTTCATGCTGCGAAATTTGAACATTTTAAAAATCTTGCCCTTGTAGCCGCGGCGATCCGCAACGTAGAAAATCGAACCATGGTCCGAAAGCCAAATCATCGGCCCAACAATGAGTATCGCCAGCAACAAAAACGGCATTCCGATCAACGAAAACAAAATATCCAAAAGTCTTTTTACAAAGTGCCTGTACATCTTCTCAGCTCCTCTACGAAAAAGGCTCAACCTGAATGTTGACCGCGGCTATCGCCCGTTCACAGCAATAAACCGCTTCTTCCCTTGTATCAGCCTGCGCAATCACAAGCCCGACCCGATCCGTGCTGCTTTGAATCTCACCGACGCGGTCTCCTGGGTGTTTTGTAAATACCACTTCACGTATCCCCGGCATGCGGCGCGCTGTCTCATCGCCCGTAATACCGGCCAGCACGCCACAATTCGTCTCAAAGTAGCGGATTGCCGCTCCCTTGTTCCACTTTGGCGTAATGTCCGGAGAATCCCCGCAGGCAAGGTCGATCGTCGCCCGAATCATGTCAATTCCAGTAGAGAGAGGAACAAGATGCGTCGTAATACAATCCCCGCCCATTCGGGCGCCAAGCTCAACCATTTTGGGACCATCCCGCGTCAAAATCAGTTCCACATGGGCGGGGCCGGTGTGAATCCCCACCGCTTGAACCGCCGCACACGCCACTTTTCGAATTTGGCTCTGAATATCATCGCTCTGAGCCGTCGGTTGCGTATGTCCCATTTCTACGAAGTGCGGCGTGCCGGTCGTCAGTTTGTCAGTTATCTGGAGGACGTGGGGGACGCCATCCACAACAATGATCTCGACACTAAACTCCGGTCCCTGCAAAAACTCCTCAATGATAACCGCGCCGCTTCGGGACTCTTGCTGCGCATATACATATCCGGCTCGAAGCTCAGCCTCACCATGGCACAGAACCACGCCCCGGCTTCCCGCGTTATCAACCGGTTTCAAAATACAGGGATAAGAAATCTTATGCACCAGGTCTGGTATTGTCTCCGCATCTTTCACTATCACATACCAAGGCCGCATAACATTGTGCGCTTCAAATGCCCGGATCATCTCTCCCTTGTCTGTCGCGCGAACCGATGTTTCGTAATCAATTCCCTTCAATCCGCAGGCTGCGCAGGCCCTTGCGACTGCCCGCATTGGCATGTCCGTCGCAAGCGTCATAATTCCATCGGGGCCAAACTCCTTGGCTGCTCGGGTTATACCCTCTTCATCAATAGTGCTGACGTTGTAAAATTGATCGGCGTAGGAGATGCCTATCGCATTCGGATTATAATCTGCAACCGCAACACAAAAGCCCATCTCTTTTGCTTTCAGTATAGCCGGAAGCTGTAAAATCGAAGCGCCAACAATCAACAGCCTTCTCATACGTTTCCCTCTACCCTGCTGCCCTCTGCGATCACTGCTCGAAGCGTCTCGCATACGTACTCCACGTCCTCATCGCTCAGTCGCGTGTGCAACGGGAGGGTAATCAGGTTGTGGTAATAGTCATACGCATTCGGATATTCCCCACAATCCCCGCCGTAGGCTGTCATCATCGGCAGCGGCTTGTAGTGGACGTTGGTGGCGACGCCGTGCTCCGCCATTTTTTCAATAATCAAATTTCTGGTTTCCACATCGATTCCAGGAACCCGAATCAAATACAGGTGGTTGGAGCTATCCATCCCCTCCACGTGGTGTATCAAATGGCAGATTCCCAACGCATCGCAGACCACTTCATAGCGCTTGATAATCTCTGATCTTCGCTCCAGCAGGCCAAGGTAACGGTCGAGCTGACGGAGACCTATCGCAGCCATGATATCGGTCATATTGCACTTGTACCAAGGCCCGATAATGTCATATTCCCAAGCACCGACTTTTGTCTTCGCCAGAGCATCCTTGTTCTGACCATGGAGGGACAGGAGCTGGTACATTTTGTAGATTTCGGCGTCCTCAACGCTCTTAATATGTTTCCAAGCGCTTGCGCCGCCTTCGGCTGTTGTGAAGTTTTTCACGGCATGGAAACTGAACGACGTAAAATCTGCGATGGCACCGACGTACTTCTTCTGTCCGCCGACTACACGGCTTGCGCCAAGGGCATGGGCCGCGTCACATACAACGGCCACGCGTCCAATGCTCTGCTGTATTCTGCTTCCCAGATCCTTCAGCGGATCGCTGTGATCGTTAATCGGCGTAAACAGGCTTTTCTTTCTCTCTACGATCTCAAAAATCCTGTCATAATCACAAACAATGCCGCCTAGATCGACCGGGATTACCGCTTTTGTCTTCGGGCCGATTGCTGCTTCCAGCTTGTCGTAATCCATCTCGGGCGCATGCGTAACAGGATCGCCGTCTTTTTGAATGTCGACAAACTTCACCGTAGCACCGCAGTGAATTGCAGCAGAGACAGTTGCCGTATACGTATAGGCGGGCACGATTACCTCGTCGCCGGGGCCAACGCCGAGAATGCGGAGATTCAATTCTTCGGCAGCGGTTGCGGAACTGAGGCAGGCCACGCGCTGGCTGTATTTCTTGCTTGCTTCCTGCGTCGTGCAATCCACATCCGTACGGCCGGTCTCGATATAGGCGGCAAGGCGGGATTCAAGCAACTTCGTTCTCGGGCCGGTCGTGATCCAACCGGATCGCAACGCTGCAACGACCTCTGCTATTTCAAGTTCGCTAATATCAGGAGGGCTAAAAGGAATAACACGTCTTTGCATAAAAACCAACTCTCAGTCTTCAATATTTCGATTGATTTGACTATTTGTTTAACCTATAGTGCCATACGCTCTGCTTCCCAGTTTTGAAATGATGCCACTTCTGCCGAAGCGCGTCGATACGACTCCGCATTTTGCGTGATTAGCCTACCATAGTTCAATATATTGTATCAGATTGACTCTAATATTTCAAGAGTTTTCCATATATTAACACGAACAGTTTTCAAATTATTTCGCAAACAGATTTCCTTATTATTTGTACAAGCAGTTTTCGCTTTCCATCATCCATTTCAGTATTTGCAGGTTTGTTTCGGCCAGTTCTTGGAAACAGGGCTGTTCGGAGAACCAGACCGTGCAGGTGATCTGGATGCTGAACAGGATATAGGGGATTGCCTCTTTTTCTGTCTCGGTCAGCTGCGCAGTTTCGTCGTAGCCTTCCAGAATTGCGTGCAGCAGGCCGGGCCACTGATCCCGGTGCTCGGCAAAGCTCTCCGACAGGATCGCCATTGCCGCATAACAGGGGTCACAGAGTCTGGCGCTGATCTGGCTGAGTTCAAAGTCCAGAAAGCCGACGATCTCCCCGTCCCTGACCAGCACGTTTCCCGGATTGGGGTCACGGTGGATCATCTGCTGCGGAAGCTGGGGCCAGAGGCGCTCCAGGGCAGGCAGAAACTGCTGATAAAAGCCTTCGTCCAGCGTGCAGAGCTTGCGTAGGCCGGGAAGGCCCCACGTCTTCATCGTCTGTGACAAATCCGACGCTTCGCAGGGAATGTCAAAGCCCGCCAGGGCGGCATCCAGTCTGCCGATGGCCTGTCCCAGCTTACGCGCAAGCGCTTCCCCGTCCGGCGCGAACAGCAGTTGTTTTTCCAGCGTCGTCCCGTCCACCCGCCTCGACAGGCTGCAGCAGTGCCCGTCCTCGGCGAGGTAGTCCCTGCCATCCAGAGTCTGCACCGGGAGCGACACGGCAAAGCCCTGCCGCGTCAGGGCCTTGGATAGGGCGATATGCGTCCGCAGGCCGTCAAGGTCGGTGCCGACCTTGAAAAACAGGTCGTCGCCGACGCGCCAGGTATTGGCAAAGCGCTCTCCGGTATTCGGGTTCCAATGCGCTTCAACGGGCAAATTTTGCAGGCCCCAAGCCGCGAGCTTGGCCTGTACGGTTTCTTTTGTAATCATATACCCCTCACTCAGCAATAAACAACCCGTATTCCTTTGGCAGTTCCAAAATCCCATCCCGCATGGCATCAACCAGGCAGTCGCGAATCTGCGCTCTTGGCAGGCTGTGAACCGCTTCCATAGACGGGAGGGAATACAGATAGTCGATGATATCCTCCACATTTGTGACTCGCAAACTGTCCGGATAGTCAAAGCGCTCAACGCTCGGGAAGAATCGGCGCAGAACGGAGCCGCCGTTTTGGAGGGTAAAGTTCTTATTCGTATCGTCCCGGAGACCCAACGGAGACAGGATCTCACACAGACGCGCCACGATCCCATGCTCGCCGTAGGTGGCGGCATAGAATTGGCCGTTTGGCTTCAGCACGCGCCGGACCTCGGACAGGCCCGCTTCCAGATCCGGCACGTGGTAGAGCATCATGTTGGCGATCACCGCGTCAAAGCTCGAATCCGGAAAGGGCAGCTTTTGAATGTCCGCAATCGTGTAACGCAGCGGCGCTTGACTTCCCAGCGTTTCCCGTGCGGCAGCCACCATGGCGGGAGACAAATCCGTCAGAATCAGCTCCGAGCAGCGGCGGATCAGCGCTTCCTGCCCCTTCCACATGCTACCGGTCCCGCAGCCAAGCTCCAACACCCTTGCGCCTTCCTGGAATTGATAATGCGAGACGATCCACGGCCCGAAGCCCTGGCGGTTTGTGGAATACTTCTCGTGAATTGAGATTCTCCGCGTCAGTTTGTCTGTGGTCTGGTATTGCTTTTGTACGGTATCAGTAGCATTCATTTCAGCCATGGTTGTCTCATCTCATTTCTTGTTTCGGTTAGGATTATTATGGCAATCGCTGCCAGCTTTCAGCCTCGGGCTGGCGGCCATTGGCCGCCCCTACAGAACGAAAGCGGATGGAGCAGGGCCGGGATCTCTGCAAGGCAATCTACCGTATAATCCGGAATTTCGGCCTCGCAGGTCGGCTTCATATAGATTGCAAGCCCCTTCCGAATTCGGATCGTCGTCATCCCCAGCTCCTTAGCGGGACGGATATCGTTGTCCAGGCGGTCGCCCACCATGACGGCGTGCTCCGGCTTGCAGTTTGCCAGCTCCAGGGCCCGCAGGAAGATTTCCCGGTTGGGCTTGGCGACGCCCAGCTCTGCGGAGGCGGCAATCACGGAAAAGAATCGGCCCAGGCCCCACCCGTCGAGCCGCGCCTTCGTCCCGGGCTCCTGATTTGCAATGACGCCAAGCCGATATCCCTGATCTCGCAGTGCTTGCAGAGTCTGGGCGCAGTCCACAAACGGCGTCTCGTCCTCGCTGTGCCAGGGCGTTTTGCTCAGGCCGAAATAATCGATTGCCTTTTGGTCGCCGTTGTACCCCGCTTTGGCAAATTGGACGCGCTTCTCATAATACTGTTCCACCGTGACCGGCGTGCCGCGGATCATGTCCCGGACGCGGTGCCGATAGGCTTCCTCCTCGTCCACCAGTGTCGAGCCGACGTCGAAGAAAATCCAGCGAATCTGTTTCATTTGATCACTTCATACCGAAGCCGCAGATAGGAATCCCGAAGCACGGAGCAGTCCAGCAGCTTCAGCGGGCCCAATTCAGAAAGCTCCGTGGTGGAAACCAACGATCTGCCGTCGATCAAGGTAGGGGTATCCCTGCCGCCGATCAAGACCGGAGCTACAACGATATCCACATAGTCCAGCAGCTTTTCCCGCAAGAACAGGCCGTTCACCGTGCCACCGGACTGGACGGTCAGACGCTCGCAGCCGCATTCCTTCTTTAATTGCTCCAGAGCGGCCCCCAGAGAAGGACGCTCCCGGTAGATGATATGTAAGTTGTCGGCGTCCACGCGGAAAGCGGGATGAGCGGGATTCGATGTAATCACCACAGCTTGCTTGGAAAGCGCGCAGAAGTACCGGACGCCGTGCCCCGTCAGATGATGATTGTCCAGCAGGACGAAGGATACCGGCGTTTTGGGCGGCATTTCCTTTTCGTTGACGCCCATCTTGTTCTGTACTCGTCCCGTATTGAAGGACCACAGATCGGTGGTCTGCTCGATCTCATAGTATTGATGCAGTCCTTCCCTGACGCCGGGGATCTTCGGGAAATCCCGATCCATGTCCAGCTCGTCTGTGGAGCCGGTGCTGATCTTGCCGTCCACCGACATCAGCATAAATAGTGTTGTAATTGGTCTGTTCATGTGTCACCTCTGTAAACCGGAATACACGGTTCACCCTACAAGCAAAGTAACAAAAACATCGTAAACTATGTGAACGATGATCGGATTCCACAAGTTCTTTCCTTTTTTCAAAAGCCAGCAAAACCATACGCCACAAACGGCCGCAGAGAAGCTCTGGATCAGCATGGACGAAACATCCATGGTTCCGAAACGATAGTATCTGACAAAATAAGCAGGCCAATGAAGCAACACAAAGAACACGGTTGCGTAGAGGATTGCTTTCTGATCTGTGACACTTGCTGCCAGCGCATTATAGCCCCATCCCCGGAATACAATTTCTTCAACGAATCCAACCATCATGATTTTTGCAATTTCCAGCGGAATACTGACCGAAGTATTGATCCAAAAGCCTCCATGCGTCACAAGCATTCCGGCAAAGGGAATAAGCAGGGATACAGCCAGCGCAATGACAAGCGACCTGTTCCAGACCGGTCTGGAAAGCAGCGTGTTTTTCCTGAAGATCAAAAAAGCATTGTGTCGAGAGATCAACCAAAAGGCAGGCGCTACCCAAATCAGGCGGCTAAGAAAAGCATAAATATAGCTGCCACCATTGATTGCCAAATGAGATGAATACCCCCACGCATCTGTTACGATAGCCCATAGAAGGACAAAGCCGAATAGTGACAGAAGAATGCTTCGTAAAGATGGATCTTTTTTCTGAGAAGTCATAGTACCCCCCCACCAATGACGATTCATCTAATTGACACCGTCCATTCGTCTCCCGAAACCAAATACTGAAACTCCGTCAGCTCGATTTGCTCATAGATGCTTGTGCATCATGTACCACTTCTGCGGGCCTTCCAGAACGGCGCTGACCGTATAGCCATGCCTTTTGAAAAAAGCTGCCTGAACGTCTATTCCTGCCGTGCTCGAAAAATAAGCACCTTTCGCCTTTGCCTCCCGCTCTATTTCGCCGAGGAGATATGAATCGACACCACAGGCGCGAAAGGACTCGTCCACCCAGAACACATCGATGTGAAGCGTGTCCCAGCCGCTGACACCCACGATACACCCGGCAATCAAACGGCCTGTGTCGTCCGTGACCACTTTGTTCATATCCAAGTATCCATGACTTCGCGGCGCATAAGTGCGGTTAAAAGCTTCCAGCCTTTCTGCAATCATCTCTCCGTCTTCCTCGTTGCCGGGTTCGATCTCAAACGGAGCAAGATCGAACCGCGCTGCGGAGACTCTGATTTCTTCAACTCTGTTCAGATCCTTTACCAACGTATAGCATTCGTGTCCCTTGGGCCAGTCCTTTACGGTGCCAATGTGCTGATAGCCGTACCGCTCAAAAAGCTCCCGTGCAAGCTGAAAATCAAAGGTATACGCATTCACTATCATGCGGCATCCCATTTCTCGTGCCTTCCGTTCCGCCGCACGGATCAGGGCAGAGCCCAACCCCCGTCTTCGATAGCACTCATCCACCCACAGCCGATCAAACTCGGCAGTTTTGGTTTCGTCGATGTCAAGAACGCACCCGCCAAAGATTGCCCCCCGTTCATCGACAACCTTGAATACAAACCGCTCCTCCCTGGCGTTTTCCTCTGTTTGTACATCTTGAAAGCCCATTTCCCAAATGTAATCTGCGTTGCTGTCCTCACAGGGTCTGATTTGATACTCCATTGTTTTCTCCGTTATTATCGACTTACTTCATTGATACAGTCCATTCATCTTCCGAAACCAGATACTGAAATTCCGTCAACTCCGGCGTGTTCATCACCTTCAGGAGATCGGAAAAATCATCCACGGTTTTGACCGTTGCAAGTTCGTCGTAACTGATCCATTCCATTTGGCCTTCCTCCGACGAGCGGAGCTCTCCCGCCCACCGGGTCGCCTTAAACAGCAGGACGACGTACCTTCCGTTCTCTATGGGAAATTGCTTCACGCCGACCAGACGCGGATCAAGGATCGTCAGGCCGGTTTCTTCCTTCATCTCACGGATCACAGCGTCCACAAAGGATTCTCCGGGTTCCACGTGGCCCCCCGGTAAGGCGTAGCCGCGCCAGTCTTTCTTGACTCTGTTTTGAAGCAGTATCTGATTGCCGTCTTCGATCAGGCACAATACCGTCAGTTCTACATTCTCTGTTCTGCTCATAGATTCATCCTCATAGTTGGTATTTGTCACTTTTTCTGGAGTATATCCAACGTATGGTGGGAAGCCCCGATCAGATCCTGCCGTTCACAGATCGTGAAGTGATACTCCATCCACTTACCAAAAGTCTCGTCGTCCATGGCGTCAATACACGCTCGCTTATAATTCGTCGCCCCATCTGTAGCGACCAGTTTGATTCTTTTCACAGGAACCGCCGAATCCAAGTCCGCAATCTCTTCTGTGCGCACCATCTCAAAAAGATCCTTCGGCTCACTGATACAATGCCAGTCAGAGGTTAGCATATTTAGTTCCAACACTTCATGCAGATGGTTGAGGCCGAATACATACTGTATGACGGTCGGCTCATTCATACAATAAGCCACCATGATATAACCGTCTGGTTTTGTCACGCGCACCGCTTCAGAAAGTGCTTTCAACTTTTCTTCCTTCGTGTAAAGGTGATACATCGGGCCGAGCAACATGGTCAGATCGAAAGAATTGTCAGAAAGCTGAGACAGATCCAGAGCATTTCCTTGGAGTGCTGTGATAGGTTCCGTCCCCTCTAATTTGGATTTCAGTATTTCCAGATTATGATCAATCAGCTCAACTGCGGTCACGTGCCGCCCCTGCTTTGCCAATGTCACACTGTAGCGTCCTGTGCCTGCGCCAACTTCAAGGATGCTTGGAGTTGGAATGCCTTTCAGACATTCTTCTATGTATCTCATAGTGGTCAGGTATTCCACCTGCCCATGACGAGAAAGCAGGCGTCCTTCTTCGTCATAATTGTTGTAGTATTCTTCAAGATAGTTCATAACTTCTTCTCTCACATTTTAAAGTTTGCGTAGGTCTCCAGTGCCCGGTCGATCGTCAGCTCCGGGTCGATGGTCTCCTCGATCCGCTCCGCGCCGACCTGCGCCAGCCACAGCTTGAAGGGCTCAGCCTTCGGGGAAGGAATGGATTGAATGATGCGCAGAAGCTGCCGGGTGGTGGCAACGTCTGTCAGTCGCCGCTTGCCGTCTGCCGCCTTCAACTTCAACTGCTTACAAGTTGTAAGCAGTTGATTGGCACCTTCCGCAAGCATTCGTTTTTTCAGAACCGCCCAATACGTGCTGGCGCGGCGAGCGTCGGGCTGCTCCGTCAAAACACGAACAACGTCGGTAACGGAAAACAGCCATTCTTCGTTTTCCGCGTCCCATGCGGAGCGAATTTGCTGATCCTCAAATAATTGCAGCTTTTCCGATTCCATATTTTTCACCCATCCCTTATCTGTTTTTTCTTCCATTGTGCCAAGGCGGCGCTTCATTGGGGAGGCCGCGATCCGGAAGCGGTTTCTTTCAGCCAATTCCGAACCCATTCGCAGTATTCCGCCTCACCGCCGCTGAATTGCAGGAAGTACACGTAGCACTGCGCCATATAAAACCGGACGGCCTCCGGATCGTATACGCCATGCCGTGAATAGCCCTTCAAAAACGCGTTCTGTTCCGCTTCCGTTTTCAGAAACTTCTGCCCCGGGCGCCTGAAAAAGGCCCACGCAATATCGAAATCCCGGTTTCCTATACCGGAGAGTTCAAAGTCCAGGATCCCGCTGATATGATGCTCGTTCCACAGGATGTTCGCGTAGTGGAAATCCCCATGGCAGAAGCAGCGGACAGCTTCCTGCGGCGGACGGGAGAAAAACGGCTTAAGATAATTCAGGCCCAGAGAAGACAACAGTTCGTCGGACGGAACGTGGAAAAACTTACGATCCCGGACCGGCTCCGATGAAATGGGGAGCCGATGCAGCTCCGCCAGCGCGGTGCCGTATTCCTCCATATAGGAGAGCGAGGAAAGCGTTTCGTTTTCTCCGACGATCACAGATAAGCGATCCCCCGGCAGCTCCAGCGTCACGGAAAAGGGCGTGTCGTCAAAGCCGCAGTCGATCACGCGAGGAAACACCGGCGAATGAAGCTGCGACAGGATCGCCACCTCGTTTTCGATCGCCGCACCCTTCTGCCGGGCGACCTTGATATAGGCCGTTACTTCTTTGCCCTGCCAAAGTCCCCTCGCATGAAATACATCGTTTCCGGCGTGGGGATAACCGAGAATCTCCGTTGGCTGAAAGTTCTTGTAGGGGAGCGAAAACGGATCCACCGTCTCGCGCCATTTTTCCGGGTGCTTCATAGTCGGTTCTTCTCCTTTTTCCAGCGGTTTTCCTTCCGGACAAAGGGCGGCTTCACTGCCTCCGCGGTCAGCAGGCTGTAGCGGTCTGGGCGGCGGAAGGCGTTGCCGTGGACTTCTGCTTCCCGGTGCGCCCGGAGCATGGAGAGATCCAGCTCCGCCACATAGATCCCCGGCGTTTCCCCCGCGTCCAGCAGCAGCATATCCCGCACGTTTGGCTCCTCCGGCAGCCAGGGCACGCCGTCGAACAGGGTGGAATGCCCGTTGCAGTCCGGCTTTCCCGCGGGATAGTTCACCGTGGCAATCGCCAGCATATTCTCAAAGGCCCGGGCCCGAAGCTGGCAAAGGCGATTGATCTCCATGGAGCAGGGCAATCTTTAGCTTCATTTCCCGTCAACCTCCCTTGCTTCTGCGTAACGGTCCTTCCCCCACCAATTTGGCAGCAGCGCCTTCAACGTAACGGTTTCTCTTTTTTCATAATCCACCATGATTTCCATATTTTCGTTTTCTTCGTTGAGTTGATAAAGAAACTCCCTGCACGCTCCGCAGGGCATACCGCTTCCGCCGCCGTTTGGAGCAGAATCACGAAAAGCAATTAAGCGTTTGATCTTCGTCTGACCGCTGTTAACGTACATGTTCAGAGCTGCTACCCGTTCCGCGCAGAGATTCAGTACCCCGCTGCAGCTCTCCACGCAAAACCCGATAAAGATTTCTCCATTCTCAGCTTCCAGCGCGCATACCACATGATGGGCATACACAAAGGGAGACAGCTCCTCGGGATGATATTGCCCTTTTGCTTTTTCATACAACTTTTGCCAAATATCCATCTCATTCTTCCTCCGTCAAACGCCGGTTTATCCCTCTCAATTTGCTGCTCCCATATTACCACAAGCGCCGCCGGGATGCAACATTGACCGCATGGCAATTGCGGATTTCCCGTAGAACACGAATACCAAATAACTGTTTTTCCAGTTGATAATGGCGAAAATCTGTGGTATAATCGAGCTACAGGCGGCATCCGGGGCCCGATTGGGGCCGGGTTGCTGCCTGGGTGCATAAATCAGACTTTTTCCACTTTCTCACTTCATTCCCATATTCTACGTTATGGATGGCGCGTCCAATTTTTGGAAATAGTACTCGCTTAGAAACAAATTGCTGCGGAATCTTCTCATTTCCAGGGGGCGATCGCTTTAAAATGAGCCTGCTTTCTTGGAACCGCAACCAAGAGCCATATTCAGAAGTCACCAAATGACAGGTGATCCCGCAGCACTTATCAAAAAACGCGCGTAATGCCGCTGCCAGATGACATCTCCAATTACCACATGGCCTCTCCACAGCATTTTCTGTCGATCTACGGGAAACACCGGACCGCTTTAAGCAAGGATTACAATGTTTCAAAGGTTGCGATTGACTCAGATAAAGTTGCGATTGGGGTCAGCCGCGTCGTGATTGCCTGCGGCAGGACAGATCTGCACTGCGGAATCGGCGGTCTGACCGCCATCGTGCAGGAATAGTTCCGGATGAATCCCACGGAAAAGAACGTGCTGTTTCTGTTCTACGGTACCAGGGGATCACATTAAAAACAGCCCTCCGCACCGCTATCTCTTAAGAGACAGGGCTTGGAGGGCCATAGTGTTATCGTACCAGTTTTACCTTGGCTTTTTTGCCGAAAAATGCGATACCATAAACGATTTGTTCTTCATATCCTTCCAGTTTGACTCTGTCATAACCTTTATCAAAGATTTGTTTAATTGCTTCATCACAGTCAGCATCTAAGTCATTCTCTGTTGTGGATCTCTTAAATTCCAGCAAAAGATACCGTCTGTTAACATGATCTCTGATCCTCAAATCCAGTCGTCCCAACCCGGCTTCTGTATTTGAGTCGGGTTCATAGCCACGTGAAGCAAAAATGCCATTCAGCATCCCATGATAGTAATCTTCACCATAGTCAAAATAGCTAATCGAATTCCACAGAATATCTGACAAGGAGATGGATGCAGACTCTTCATCTCCACTCCACATTGCAGTAACGAATGCATCTGCCTTTGAAGTATCAAGTCTTTTCTTAAACCTGTCAACAACTGACTTCACAAACAGTTCTTTGATTTCATTATTGGGAATTCTCAGCTTGATGCTTTTTTTGCCACAGGTCTTATCTGCTTTGGATAGATATCCCGTAGTGAGAAGCACACTCCAGAAATTTTTCTCTGAATCCGCAATAGTATCGTAAGTCAGTTCCTCATTGATATCCTCAGTAATTGTTCCGCCATTCAAAAGAGTCTCAAATTTCTGAGAAGGATCGAGTTTATTGTGATTCAGGAAATCATTCAGAATAGCATTGGAACTGGAGTCCGCCCATGAAGACTCAGGCATCGCTTCTTCATCATCTATTACAGCCGACAAAAATGTGGAAACATCCCAAGGGCAGAAGATCTCAGTAGTGCCAAAAATATATCCATCATACCATTCTTTGACAAGTTCATATTTAGCAGAACAGTTGTAATCATTTAGCATTTTTACGACTTCCTCCTCTGTGAAGCCGAAGTATTGACTAAACTTTCTGCTGGTGACTGAGTAGCAAGCGAAATTGTTTACGCCGGTGAAAATGCTCTCTTTTGTTATCCTTAGACATCCCGTAATAATTGAGAACCTGAGGAAGTCGTTCGTTTTAAGAGAGATGCTCAAAAGCCCTCTTATGGTCCCAAGCATCTTCTTGTAGAACTCTTTGTTTTTTGTTTCCTCAGCTTTTGCCAACGGAACATCATATTCGTCAATAAGAAGGATCACAGGTTTACCATAGACTGCCTGCATCATACGCATCAAGGTTTTCAGCGAATTCTGGACTTCACTTTCTGTAGCTGTCTGATATCTTAGGCGTTCAAAAATCTGGCGATCAGCATCATCTACCGAAGAGTTATCAAGCAGTTCGACATGTTCCTTACATACATCAGCTATGACTGTTTTCAGTTTTGCGTAGGCAAGTTCGAAGTCATGTCCTTCCACATCCTTTAATGTAACAAAAAGAACCGGATACTGGTTCATCCATTCAGCGCAGAATTCCGGATGATTTATTACAATATTTGTCCCAGAAAAAATATTTTTACTGTCGCGCCGAATATCGAAGAAACTCTCCATCATACTCATAGTAAGCGTTTTTCCAAAACGACGGGGACGAGTAAACAGGGTTACCTTGTTCTTTGTTTGGGCTACTGCTTCATACAGCAGTTCTGTTTTATCTACATAGTAAATATTATCACGAATTAATTCATCAAAATTCTCGTAACCAACACCGACTGTTTTTTCCATTAAAATCGCCTCCTTTCAAAGGCTCACATGACGATTGGCTATAAAACACCTATCATAAAATCATTTTAATCGCAACGCTCTAAAAAGTCAAGTAAGAACTTGTTTCAAGAGTGTTAAGCCTGAATCATTCACGCTAACGCCTGAGCAAGCCCAAGCGCCGCAAAAACACTGAGAAAACGAAAAAACAAGCTTTCACCATAGAATGCAAATAAATAACTATTATTCCAGTTGATAATGGCGAAAATCTGTGGTATAATCGAGCTACAGGCGGCATCCGGGGCCAGATTTGGGCCGGATTGCTGCCTGGGTGCATAAATCAGACTTTTTCCACTTTCTCACTTCATTCCAATGATCTGCGGAGAAATCCGGCGGTATTTGCGGGACAATTCTCCGATCCGGGTGAGCCGGTCGGTGCGGGACACGGCTTACCGGGTTCTGCAGTGCAAGGAGCGGTTGATGGCGGAGTTGGGGCGGGAGGCTACGGTGGAGGAGCTTGCCAAGGCGATGGATCTGCCTGTGGCGACGGTCTGCGAAGCGATGGACGCAGTCTCCGCGCCGGTCTCGCTCTACGAGCCCGTCCACAGCGACAGCGGTGACCCGCTGCTGGTGATGGATCAGATCCGCGACCCCAAGAGCAGCGACGAGCGCTGGCTGGAGGAGTTGGCTCTGCGAGACGCTCTGGCCGAGCTCGGCGAACGGGAAAAGCGCATCCTCGCGCTGCGCTACTACGACGGCAAGACCCAGATCGAGGTGGCCAACGCCATCGGCATCTCCCAGGCTCAGGTCTCCCGCCTGGAAAAGGGCGCCCTGAGCCGGCTGAAAAAGGCGATCGTGTCATAAAAACCGGTGCATTTTCGTAACTAAAAAATCCGCCCTTTCTCCGGCTTTTGCCGGGGAGAGGACGGATTTTTCGCTTTGCTCAAAATGACGGGAGGCGGGGGTTCCGGGCCGCTGCCCTGCTGCCCTGCTATTATCCTGCTTCCGCTACGGTCAGCATATTCGGGTTGATCTTTGCGTTGGTATACACAACCCAGTCATGCGCGCTGGAGACGGAATTGATCGAATTATCGGAAGAATTCAGAAGATCCACCGTCAGGACAAATCTGTAATTTGCGTATTCTGTAAATCCCGGGCCCGTGATCACCGTAAAATCAATCTCGGCGTCGATCCTCTGATCCTCCTGCCTGCTGAATGCGCTTTGATTCACGTTCACGACGTATGTAAGCTCATTGCTGCCCGACTTTCTCATCTCACCGGATGCGCCTGCAGAAACAACGCCGGAAATGTCCTTTATGACGACCGAATCCGGATCAAGGTCGATGTAATTTGCCACGTCGGAAACCTCTGAATACACCGCGCTTCCGGCGGCGCCGGTCTTCTTATACAGCTTCAATGTGAATTTCACTTTTTGCGCCGTTGCAAATTCCAAATGCTTGATGCTTGTGGCATCGTAGGTCGCCACGGTCTGCATGGGGATTCGGGTCTGCGTCTGATCGGTGAAGTTTTTCGGATTCACACCCTGCTGACTGTAATTGAAGCTCGAATAACCCGCATCGTCGTATTCATCCCGGATTCCAGACTTGAAGTTGTAGACAAGCTCCGCGCCGTCAGCCTCCTTCACGTAATAGTAATTGGTATTCGGCTCTGACGGAGAAGCGGTCATATTCGTGTAAACCAGACCGTCGGTATGATAGGACAAATTGGATTTTGCCGACACATTTACACCAATATTCGTCAGGGAACCGTCCTGCTTTGGGAATTCCTGATTATACTGCCAGGCCTCGTCAAAATCAATCTGGACTTCGGCAGTTATGGTAGTTGCGCCAATTTTGTTCAGTGAATTCTTGATATCATGTTCATTCAACAGAATATAATTGCCCGAAACTCCTACGAACGAGCCTTCTGCCGGTGAGGCATCCGCACCGTTGATTTTGTATGTTGCAGTCACATTCGGTTCGCCCAGAATCTCCACTCTTGTCCCCGTTGTGTCATACGCCGTCAGCGTAAGGACAAACGCATGGTAAAGGTTGATATTGCCGCTTTGAAGATGCTGCAGGATGAAGTCCTTGTCCTCACTCGTGCCGGAGAGCGTTATCGTCGTTCTTAAGCTTACATCCAGGCGGTGATTTGTGCTGTTAATCTCCAGGTTATTCGTTCCGTTGTTCTTCACATTGATTGTCATTGTCTGCTGATACAAATCGCCCATGATGATATTGGTGATCTCGTTCTCCTGAAGATGGGAAACTCTGAGGGAGGGCAAGCCGGAGCCGCCGGCGATTGCGGCAGGCGTTCTGATCGAATAGTTATAGACCCGGTTTCCGTCTGCCCGGATGCAGAGATAATAGTCCTCCTTTAGCACCGCTTCCGCATCCTCAGCCTCAGAAGACATCTCCGCATTCGCAGGCGCCTGCACCGTCAGCTTCACATTCCCCGAGGCGCCTTCTCCCACGAATTCATACATGGTTCCGTCGATGGTTATGGCTGCATTTGCAGGGACATTCGTTTCTTTATAGTAATACCCGGTTGCTCCTGTGGTGCCGGTCTGTGCGGTAACCGTAAAGCCCTGGGCCGCCATCAAGTCGTAAAGACTTGTCGGCGTAAAACCTGTTCCACTGCCGTCCAGCTTTGTGTTGAAGGACGCCAGGCTGACATTGTCCACGCTGCCGTTGGTATCTGTCGCGGGTCTCAGGTCTGACAGCTTGGAATAATAATACCTGTCAGCGCCGTAGGGATCCACCAGCACGATCTGCGTGTCCCCGCTCAGCTTTGAGATGACCTCTTCTGTGGTATACCTCAGTTGGATTGTCTTGCTGATGTTCCAATTCAGGCCCGTGCCGTTGTCAAGCAGATTCTGCAATTCCGAAACCGGATAAGTAAAATGCACATATCCGGTATACCACGACCGAAGGCTCTCCGCCAGGGTATTGCCGTAATGATCGAAATTCTCCAGGATCACATCCGTGCCCGACAGGGACGCAGACTTGAACCCAAACATCATCATCTTTCTGGTGAGCACGGGGACATAGAGATGATACACGACCTCTGTCGAGTTACTCGTTCCAGGCTTCAAAAATTGTACGTCAATCAGCGAGAACTGATAATCCCCCTGGTTGGAATCCGCATAGCCGTTCTGCATATAGTACTGGTGCGAATCCGTGGAATAATACAGGCCCGCAGTCCTTCCGTCTGCATTGATTACGTAGTTTCCTGTGGCTTCATCGAAGGTACAGGGATACACATGGATCACGTATTTTCCGGTAACAACATCATTCGCATACGTTATGCCGGTGCCTGTATTTGTGACCATTCGAATATAATCGTTGATCAGATTCGTGGAGTTCACCTTGTTCTCCGTGTTGATAACCACAACGGCGAAATCATCCACGCCCTCCGGGAGCGAGCCCATTTCCGTGTAATAGGTTGAAATCTTGTTTGCGTCGTCGCCTTCGGAAAGCGCGGAACTGATTGCCGAAGAAACGGTGCTGCCCGCCGTGGTATACTTGCCGCCCGAGACGATCGCATCCACAATGGGCGTATCCGTGCCGGATTTCTTGTACAACGCTGCGCCGTCGCTTGTCAAAAACGCGGTACTGCCCATATCGGTCACGGGGCTGACATTCACGTGGGGGAAGTAATTCTTCAATCCACCCTCGTCCGCTTCCGTGTAAGTCGTGTTCCCCTTGGTCAGAGTTTTCAGCGTCGACATGGCGGTGCCGTGGCCGGCGCCGGAGCCCGCATCCAGATAATCCGCATACACGATAAAGGAGCCGGTGGCGCTGGTGTTTATTGAATTAAAATCAACTGCAGCAGGATTGTTTTCCGAATGCACCGCAATGAGATTCACGGTTTTGGAATTGCCGTTGCCGACGAAGTTTCCGCACATCATGCCGGAAACCGGGGTGTTTGTGGCCGTCGTATATGCGGGTTGCGTATTGATCGCATGAGCAGGCGTCGTCACACCATTTGTAGTTGTTGCTTTTACCCATTGGTGCGTATAGAAGTCGCAATCCTTTACCTCGACGTTGTAGCCGTAAACGGTTCCGGTGTTAAGGCGTCCGATCAAGCCGCCGCACGGGGTGTTAGTTGCAGATGAAGCACTTGTGCCGACATCAATGACGCATTTTTCCACCTTGCAGTTTTGGATCGTACGGTTTTCATTGTTGCTGCCAATGAGTCCGCCGGCTGCAACTCGTGTTTTTAAATTGTTATTATTTGTGTCAAAAGCAGCATCTTTATTACTGTCATTTACACTAAAAATATTGTATCCATATATGTATACACCATCAATGTCTGTTTTGTATTCGATATAATCCGTATCTCCTTCGGATACACTCTTATACTGTGGATGTATCGAAGTATTTGTATCTCTTGTATCTCCGTATACTCCCCCGGCATAATACATTCCCATTATTGTGTATTGGGGCTTATTATCATTATCAAGTTTACCTGTAACGGTACATCCAACAATTCTTGCGCCTGTATTAGATGAACCACTATTTCTATTGGCATCTTCACCCATAATTCCGCCGGCATATTTCCCATAAATGTCAATATCTTTTACAACGCAATTTTGAATGAGACAGCCGTTTACTTTGGATGATCCGCCCCCAATAATACCACCACTTGAACCGGAAGGATTATCCTTGTTTCCGATATAGTTTGTTTCCGCGTTGCCTCCTTCAATGGTAACATTCCTCAGGATTAAATGCCCTCTGGCATTATCCCCATTATCAGATGGGAGAGTATTACCGCTTTTTGCATACCAAACAGAGCCTAAAATTCCCGCAGTATAGTTATGCTTTACATCAGTTGAAAGCCTATTGTTGATAATTGTATTTTTCATAACACTGGTGCAAGAATCTTTCCCGGATTCATCAATTCCGGTATTAATATGGATACCTGTATTTAAGCGATTTGTATCATACGAGCCAACGAATCCCGCAACACGACCGGAGCCCTCAATTTTAAACCCATCAGCATTACAGTTATTGATATATATCATCACGCCATGGTCAGTATTATTGCCTGGACCATTAGCATATGCTACAAATCCACCTGCATATGCATAACTGTTGATATGAAGGCTTTTAAACATTATATTTGAGAAATTATAGACAGTGGAATCGTAAAATAATACAGTAGGTACAAATCCAGCAGTATTCATTGAGACGCCGTCTCGATTGCCACTCGGATTAGCATTTTGGTCAGCGCCACTACTGTCTACATGATGTGCAGACAAATATCCCTGCAAAGTGAAATTAGAAATCTGATATTTGCTTTCGCTTTCATATTTACTATCAAATCCAGTAGAACTACTCTGCTTTAAATTATTAAACAGTCCTATACCAACCATATACTCGGCATTAATGTTACTCCCAAAATACGGGTCGTCACCTTTTTGATTAAGAAAATACTCTGCATTAACATCAATAACAGTCGGATTCTCTGCTGTTCCATTTCCGTTAAACCCGTAAATCTTCATATTATCATCCAGCGTGTTGCTTCCCAGGAAACCGATTCCACGGAAGCAGTCCGGAAGATAATATGTAGTCCCGCCGGTGAGGTTTACATAAAAAGTACGCTTGGTTAAGGTTCTCGCGGGGTACTTCGTTCCATTGTCATACGAACTCGTGTACTTATAGATAATATACGGAACAGCTGTCTTCTGGTTTATAGTATCATTTTGGGATAGGTTGTAGTCAGCTCCTTTGGTATCATTACCGACAGCATTGTAGCTTGCCCAGTGCGTAGCTTTGAAGTTTGACGTATTGTTATACCCGGTATAACCTCTTGTTGCTGAACCACAATACGAAATATTGTAAGCATAGTCGCCATTATCTGAGGGAGCGCACCCGGAGCCAGACTGCGCGATGATCGACATGATAAACAGCGCCTGACTATCGGGAACGCTGATCGTATCGTATGCTCCGCCGGACGTGCTTTGAGAAAAAGTCAGCTTATTCGTATTTGCCGGGTTGATATCCGGGATCGAATAATTCTTCCGGGTATTATGCATTGTAACTTCAACGGCATTTGCACGGGTTTCCCCGTCGCCATAGGTCGCGCCGTCTTCGCTGAATCCGTAGCTGTCGGTCTCTCTGATCACATAGCCGTTGATGACCCGGCCGACAAAGGGATTGACGTGAATGTGGATGAGATCGTTTTCGTCTGTAAGATTCGTTATTGTTCTCGATTCGTAAGTGACTGTAGTTTCCTCTCCCGTTTCAGGATCTGTAACGGTTTCGTCCCATGCTCGATTGACGGTCACAGTCTGAACATCGCCGTTGCTGTTAACCTTTTTCACAACAAAATTGGTCAAGGAAGCATCATCCACATTTCTGAAAATCAGGCCTCCGTTCACCACACAGCCGACATAACCGCCGACAGTGGCTTTGTAGTCGTTTCCTTCTCTGACCCTGAATTCATTATTATATGTTACATAAACATTATCAATAATATTATCTCCGCCCATGATCTTATTGATCACGGCGCCGTAATTTGGGAAATCCTCATTATAACCATAGGCCATATTCTCGTTAGAACGATAAGAATATTTATCAGTTGTAGGAATATCAACCTCGATGGTCAGATTCTTTACAACGCAGCCATTACTCATCGTGATTAAGCCGCTGGTATTAAAGCGGTCATTATCTCCCGACGTGACTTGATATCTTCCTGACTTATTTGTAATCTTCACACTGCCATCAGAACTACCGCCAACAATGACGCCTCTAAAAGCATATTTACCGGTAGTATCACCTGTAGGCGAAGCTCCAAGTCCTGGAAATGAATCTTCCTTGTTAATCGTAATATCTGTCGTAACAACATAGTATGCGCTTGCAAGATACAAGCTAACCTGTTCGTCACCCCATGTATAGGTCGTTCCGTTTTCCTCATACGTATACTTTGACGTGTCGGTATTATGAGTAAATACAGCGCATTCTGATTTATCATCACACCAATGCTCCGAAATTAAAGAATTTAAGGTTTCCTCGTTTTGGCAGTCCATTTTCGGAAGACGCAAAGAAGATAAATATCCGCCTGTGGTTTTACTCATTGTTGTCGCTACATTGGTCAACTGTGTTCCTGATGTAATTTCATAAGGATGATTATACGTTCCGCAACCATCAGGAAGGCCAGCAACATAAACGTTAATCTTTAACTCTCGCGTTGCGTTTTCTCCGGAAGCAACTGTTGCAGTTGAATATTGAACATAGGGAAGGAACCCGCTGTCAAACGGATAAACGCCGGTTCTTGAAGACGGGTCATTCGCAGGGTCGACAAAATGTGTCTGGTCATAGTACTTCTGTTGCTTGTTCTCATACTCCTTGGAAGTCTTTATCTCCTTGCCGTAGGTAACATTTGCATGATGTACCCCACTTACCCAGTCCAAGTTTTCGACAAAATTATACGTACCCGTTGAATTATTATCAACAGCAAATCGGTTCAGGAATGTTGCCCCGCTGAAAATTGACTTTGTTGTGCCGTATTGGGCAGACAGATCTGACGGTGCGCCCGCCGTTGTGCGGGCATCCAGCTTCATTCTGTCGAAGGAGATCTGGATGCCGTTGCCGGAGACGTCGCCGATCAGGCTGCTTGCAACAACAGCCCCCTGTTCATATTTTGTTTCCGCGGAGGATGGATCTGCGTTGGAGAAATCCTTGCCGCCGCCCGTGCGGACGCCGCTCAGGCTCAGCTTGGAGTTGGTGCTCATCCGGTTGATGAACAGGTATTTCGAGGGATCGCTGATCGTCAGCCCTTCAAAGACGATTTCCTTCTCTTTGCTTGTGGTCAGGTTGCCGCTGAGGGTGCCGTTAATCAGGGCGCCGGAGTACGTGCCGGTTGCGCCGATGCTGCCCTTGAAATGAATGTTTCCATTCGTGCTCATCGTTCCGGAGACATTGCGGAACAAACCGCTATGCATCAGAAAATGCTGCGATGCACCGCGGGTCGTGCGAACTCCGTTATCCGAATTGCCGGTTCCGTTTTCGCTGCCTTCGATCTGATTGTTGTAGAACGTAAAGCTCGCATTTCCGATCACAACACCGGAGGGCGCATCGATCGGATAGTAGGAAATATGCTCCAAATCAAACGTGCCCGCAAGCGGGTTGGCTGACGTGGTTGTAAGGCTTGCAGGGAAATTGCCTCTTATATTCTCTGCTGCATACTGATTCAAACTCCAAAGCAGGAGCTTTTCCCCATCAGACCTCACATTAGCAGCTTTCGCACAGATACCTGTCAGGTTATAGTAGTAGCGCGACTTTTCATTTGACAGATTGCTCTGGTTGTATTTATTCTGATAGGTGTTGCAGCTTGTGCCATTCATGATCAGATCGCCGTCTGTTGTAATCGAAATAATACCATTCTTGCGATTGGAAAGGATATCTGCACCGGTAGAGCGAACAAGCTCGTCATAGTAAGTTGTTGAAGGGATGGTCAATCCTGTTGCAGCAAGTTCGTAGCTATCCTTATGGGTAAGTTCCAGGTACAGGCCGTTGTCGCCGCTATATCCATCATGTACCAAAAGGCCAAGCGAATTTGTAGCATTTGATATTGCCATGCCTGTAATTTTGATTCCCTTTTCAGGTACCGTCCAGTGGCCGGTCGCACACTGAACAAGCCCTGCCGCAAACTTTGCGCTTGTAGCAAGGGTATTTGTTCCAGACAGAATGACTCCATTATTGTTCGTGAAGTTAACGTCGGTTCCGAGCCACTCCATCCCTAAAAAGCCGCCGGAATGGCTTCCTTCACCGCTGGCACAGTTCGTTAATTCCGTTCCGTTGACTGTCACACCGGTCAAGCTCATCGTACCGCCGGATATTTCGGAAATAAAGCCAACGCAGGACACGTCTGTACCTGAAGCTCCAGAAGCGTTAATAATAGCTGCTACTGTAAGCGAGCTTACAGTAATCGTTTTACCGGTATTGGTGATTTTTCCAATCGCGCCGCCAATCGGAATATTTCCAATCCCGCCCGTGGGCGTAATCGTTGGCTTTGCCGTGCCTCCGCTGATGCCGGTATTTCCACCAGATACATCAGCGACCATACCGCCCACAACGTGACTTGACCCGCTGATTTTATTGAAGTTGATGCTTTCCTGCGCAGTCACGTTTGTCAGCGTGACGCCTTTTTCTGCCGCTGCCACGGCACCGCCGACGAGCGTTCCGCCAATCGTTGCATTGACGTTCATCGTACCGTCGATCGTCAGGCCACTGACTGCCGCACCCGTACCGGTGCGCGCGATCAGGCCGTTATAGCGGTGCGCGACAATATCGCCTCTGCCGACGCCGGTTGAAGGCGAGCCATACCCATACCGTTCACCGATTGCAAGATTTACCGTACCGCCGCTGATCGTTTTCGTGTACGTTCCGATCTCGTTTTTATCATCCTTGTAATCGTCACGCGTCAGGCCGATGTTTCCGGTACCGGACAGATTGATCGTTCCCGAGAAGGACAGATTCGTGTTTAAAAGGGCAGCCTTTGTGTTTGTGCTGTCGGCAAACTTCAACGCACCCTTATCCCCGGAATTGAGCTGCATATTCAGCGCGGTTTTTGTGTAATCGGCGGCACTTGTCATCGTCGTAACAGGCGCCTTGACGGTAACCGTATGCGCAGAGGAATCAAAGGTCAAGACGTCGGTTTCCGCATTGCTGATCCGAATCACGCTGCCCCAGGTTGCGATATCGTCGGCATTGACCAGTATCGTCGAGCGTTTGAACTCCCAGTCAGAGCCGGAAGCTCCGCTTCCTATCGCATATACAAGAGAATTCGTACGAATACCCACGAGCTGGCCGCTCTCTTTATATTCTGCTGTTGCAGGAGTTGCAGGCGCCTTAGTAAGATTGGTCGTTCCGCTCAGGCGAAGAACACCATCTGTCAGCACACCTACGATACCTCCGCCCTTATAGGCTGATCCGTTGGCTGCCTCACCCGTAACACCGGTCTCGATGGTTACGCTCCCAACATCCAGCATACTGCCTGCCGTCCCTGCGTTGCCCACCACGCCGCCGAAGGCGGTTGCTCCGTCATAGCCCGCGGAGGACTTGTGCGTCAGAGAAGATACTTGGATATAGGCAGGCTGATTCTCCCCCGCAATCTGCCCGCAAACACCGCCGTAATAGCTGGTGCCTGTCAAGGAAGCGGAGGTATTGGCCGTCACCGTATCGACCCGGAAGCTGTTTGCTAAATTGCTCGCCTGGTAGCTTCCGGCAATCCCGCCGAAGCTCGTCACCGAATTCCCGGTCACTGTGATTTCGTTTGCCCCGGCGGCATTGCCGTCAACGGTAACATTTGCCGTGCTGCTGAGCATGCCGAAAAGACCGCCCGCGGCATTTGCCTTCACGGTGCAGTCAACATCGAAGTTTGCCAGATCAAATGTCACATCCTGGGGCGTCTGGGTCTCGCCGCTGACCGTTGCAGGATTGCTGTAATACCCATACAGGCCGCCCGCGCCGGTGGTACCCTCCACCGTGCCGCGAATGCTTGTGCTGGCGGAAGTCACAACGGAGCCGCCGGCGCTGTAACCCACCAGGCCGCCCGCATAGCCGCTTACTGCCTTTACGCTTCTGTTGTTGTTCGGGACATAACTGATGCTCTGGATGTTCAGAACAGAGCCCGCATTCATGGTACCCACTAATCCGCCGGCATTTCCGGAGGTGCTTGATTCGATATTGCAGAAGGTATTTGTCCCTGAGAGGGTCAGATCAATCCGCGAGCCCTGCTCCATGGTTCCGCAAATCAGGCCGATATCCCCCGGGCCCTGGATGTTGGAATAGATGCTCTGCGCGGCATAATAGGAGTCGTTTGCAAAGCTTACGGAAACCTGCGCACCGTTTTCCATGCTTCCGATCAGGCCGGAATAGTTATAGGTATTCACGTTTTCCTGCGAATCCACATAGGGCGCTGCCTGGATGCTCCAGGTCGCACCGCCTGTGCCGTGTGTAACATGGCTTGCAAACAGCGGGCTGAGGGCAACAGAGCTGGTGGAATCGACGAATTTTCTCCGGATCTCAATCGGAACAGGCACTGTATTATACTCCGCAATGGAGTAGTTGATGGTAACAGAATCCGTCACATACGCAAACAGCGGTTTATCGGTATTAAAATACCACCCATCCCCGTAGGTTGCAGTAATGTAGATCTTTCCGTTGAACGGCCATTGTTCCGTGCCAAGGCTTTGGAAGCTTTCGGAAAGGGTATGGTATTCACCGGAATTGATGGTCAGAGTAATCTCATCCTCGCTGTATGATTCCGCGTGGCTTTGATAATCGATCGAGTAGTAAACGAAATCATTCAGGTCATTAAACGTCAGCTGCGCTTTTCTCGAATTTGCCGGCTCCGCGTGAACCGTCATGGTGATCAGCCCGCTCAGCTTCGGTACGATCAAGTCAAGGGGAAGCACGCCAAGAAGCAGAGCTATCACCAGCACGATGTTGATAACCCTTCTCCCAATATTCTTTTTTCTGCATTCCTTCAGTATCTTCTTCATAGTATCACCGGCTTCTTATTCTCCGTCCGCCACAAATTTATAGTCCACATAACCCGCAATCACGCTGCTGTAATCCGTTCCGTCTGTTTTGTACAGCTGGAATTCGTATCTTGCCAGCTCAGAGGAATCCACTGTAATCGTCAGGTATTTCCAGGTGTCTCCTCCTGTTACCGATGCAGGACCGGAGGGGTACTGATTGAACCCGCTCCAATTGCTCATTTCTGCTGTTGCAAGAGGCGTTGTTCCGCTCCCGTAATTCAGCAAGGCAAATTCGTTCGGCTTCACCTTATCGTCGTCCCACGCAAAATAGAACGTCCCCGTACCGTTTCCGGAGATGATATAGTTATAGGCGTCATAGTCCTTTGTCGTATAATCCTCGTCGCCGATCACGCCTGTCCAGTTGACGTCACCAGAGGCATTTTTGCAAAGACCCAAATATCCGTTTATCACTTCAACCTCACCGCCCGCCACAGACGTCGGCGTCGCTGTTAACCGGATCCAGAAATTCGGCGCGTTGCTCAGAAGCTCGCTCTTATCCATCAGTATGGTAAAAGCATCCGCGCTTGCGGCGCTTTTGTTCAGCGTGTAGGTTCCCGATGCCGGAAGCGTGATGCTGAGCCAACTGCCTGAAAAATATTGAAAGGATGAATCGGAGGAATACTTGATGCCAAACGTCTTCCCCGTAAGATCTGCCGCCTCGGGGGACTTGTACTGCCCCGCAAGCGCATTATTTCCAAGCGCTGCTGCTTCCTCCGCCGTGTATCTTTCGTTCAGCAGCAGCTCCGCCGTCACCGTATAGCTGATGTTGCCGGAGGTATACCACGTGGCTTTATCTCCCTGGGAATAGTTGCACACATTCATTGTGTAGGTGGGATTTGTGGAAAGCGGATTGCCCTGGCCATCCAGATAATCGCTGTAATTGCCGTATTCAATCGAGGTCAGTGTTCCGGTCGTCATATAGTTAGACGAGAACAGGAGGCCCGCTCCCGATTTCGTTGAAACGACTCTTTTTACCATGGTGACGCCTGTATATGAGGCGTAACCAATAAGGCCTGTCAAAATCAAAGCGGCGACAACCATCCAGGCAGTAACCCATGTAACGCCGGCCCTTTTGGCCGCCTTCTTCAGTTTTCTAAAACCTTTCATGGCTTACTCCTTTCTGATGATTTCGAAACCTGATAAAGCTCGCCGTCAAACGCTTAATGCACGGCAGCCGTGATGTATATCATATCCGTTTCCTTGTTGTTCTGAACAACATCAAGATCGTTTACATCATCGTTATTGCTCTTCATGACCCAGCTGATTCTTAAGACATAGGAATGGGTAAAGCCGTCATCAGTCTTCTCCTCTGTGTAGACAGGAATATCCCTTTTCAGCCAGTACACCGGATTCGCAAACACCTGATATGTGTCCGTATCCGTATCATAGCTTCTGGCAGTCAAGCTGCTGTTTGCAAGCGTTCTGCCGTCCGAATTCGCGTTGTTGATGTATCTTCCGTCAATCGGCGTCGAATAATCTTCATAAACAACCGCACTGTCCTGCGTAACAACATTGCCCGAAACATCCAGCTTAACCCTGGCAAGACGGTACATCTGCGTTACACTCTTGTCCTTTGAGACATACTGGATCGTACCGTACGTATCGTCTTGAATTGCCCGGAACACCTGATACTTAAACGCGATATTTGTCGTATGGGCAATCTGAAGATCGTAGGCGGAGATTGCCTTTCCTTTTACGCAGAAAACGTAATCCTTGTAATAGTATGTCGTTCCGCTCTCCTCATAATGAGGGTACGATTTGCTCTCCGTATCAATGTCCGACAATTCAAAGTTGATAATATCCTGCTCCGCACCCGCGTGTCCGCCGGATTTGATTTCAAGCGTGGCCGGGGAATTGATTTTTGTTGAAACGGCCATCTCTTTTTGATATGAAAACCACGCCAACGAGGGAGCGATCACAATGATGGAAGCTGTAAACAGCGCCGCCAGGAAAAGCTGGATCTTTTGAATTCTGTAATAATTCTTCCTTCTTTGTCTCTTTGAAGGCGTTTCAGCGATCACTGTATCAGAAGCATCCTCGGTATTCAATTTTGCAATATCCTTTTCTTTCACAGCGATCCTCACCACCTTACAAAGAGGACGAGAGCCGTCAAGGCATTTATGAGCCTGCGCTGGCAGTACCTTCTGCACTCATGTCCAGCAAAATATAGGATATATATGTTCCGATGCACTGATCCGCTTCATTGTAGTATGAACTGTATAACGCGTAATTTGTATTGATCACGTTAACTATATCCGCATCTGACACATTACTGTTAAAAGTCCCGGACCAATCATAGCTGCCGTTTTCAGGGTTTAACAGGAACCAGCTCGGGTTAGTCTTAAACAATCCGATTATTTCTCCCCGCGCTTCGGCGCTGCATAGACTCCTTTTTCCCCTCAGATTCCTCGCATGTTCCTGCGTATTATCATCAAGAATGATTTCTGCCAGCGTTTCCGGCCACACCCAGTAGATACTCACCGTCGTTTGCGTCGAATAAGATTCTTCCATCAGCCTATAAAAGTCGGAATCCGATGAAATCAATCCGCTGTATTTTCCGTTACTGTCTTGCTCGGAAAAGAGAAGAATGTGCCCGTTCAGAAGCTTTTGCGCGATAAGGCTATCCGGAGATGAATCCGACCCCACAAGCTGAATTCTCGTCTTATCCAGGTCGCCGTGTTCATCATAGCCTCCGGTATATGCATAAACGTAAAATGTAAAACGCGTATCGACAGGGCGGTTCGGTCTGACGACGAACTGGATCTCTCCAGATGATCCGGGGTTAATCCCGCCTTCAAACCCCTGTGCAGGGCCATTTCCGATATTCTTCCCCTTGGTAACAGTTGTCGTACCGCTTGCATCCGTCACTGCCACATCGTCTGTGATCGTCCACGTAATGACGTCCATGTTTTTTCCGGATCTGTCGAATAGGACGTCTCTTACGTAAGTGCCGCTTTTGGTACTGTCGTCATATATTCCGACATGATATCCGGGTGCGCTCACAGCCTCTACGGAGAAGAGGTCGCTTGCCGCCAACACCCCCATTCCGCCGGTTCCTGTCTCCTTATTCATGGTGAACCAGGCGATGGTGGTGAAGGTGATCAGGAAGCCTGCCAGGGCCAGCAGGGTCAGGAGCTTCACCAGGTAGACGCGCTTGAACTCCTCAGCGTTTTTTTTGGACTGAGACTGTTTCTGCTCCAACTTCTCCACGGTGCCGCTGGGGCGGACATGATTCACTTTTTTCACTTCCACAACGGCACCCTCCTTTCGCGGCCGCGGCTGTGCGTCGGCGCTGCTCGGCCGATCAGCCCAGAGAATTCAGCTTCTTCTGCAGCTCCAGCATATGGTTTCTGCAGGCAGTGATCTCGCCCGTGTACTTATTGAACCACTCAACGTCCGCGTCATTGGGTTCCTCCTGAAGAAGAATGGCCTGAACAAGGGCGGACTGGGAACGTGAACGCCTGCGCTCGATCTCCACGATGGTCTTTTTGCAGGTCTCGATCTCTTTTTTCAGCTTGCTCTTTTCGCTCATAGCTAATACCCCTTCTTGTCAATTCCGTCGACGAAGCTTCTCACCTCGTCATAGCCTTTGTCTAAGTTTGCCAGGATGTCGTTCAGAGCGGTCTTGATCTCCTCCAGCCCTTCCGCGGTCTGCACCGGGTAGCGGAGGACGACGGTGTACAGCTCCTGTATGGCCTTTTGCTCCTCCTCCATCTCGTCCAGCAGGAAGAGGAAGGAGGCTGCGGTGTTCATATCCGCTGTCAGACGGCGGTAGCGAAATTCCAGGTCGCCCTCAGCGTTCTGGTAGCTGTCGATGTCCTCCAGCACCTGCCGGAGCATGATGGTGTACTGCTCGTGATAGGTCTCCCGGACGATTTTGCACTCGTCCACATAGAGGGCAATGAAGACCACCAGCGCCAGCGCGGTCAGGATGGCGATGACCACTGCGCGCACGGTCTTGCGCTTCATCAGGTATTCCTGCCCCATATCCCGGTAGGTATACTCGATCATGCCCTTCGCATCGCTTGGTTTTTTCGTTTTATTCATCTCGATCGCCTGCTCCGTCCTCCTGCTTGTTGTTCCGCAGGTATTCCTCCACGGCCTGCCGCTTCAGCTCCTCGATGTGCGCCTCCGCTTCCTTCTGCTGCGCCAGGCGCCGTTCGCTCTGTTCATCCTTGGCGCTCTTCCAGAGCACGGCGATGCTTTTGAGCTCAAAAACGGAGGTGGCGAAGATCAGGATCAGAACGCCCAGCAGGATGAGCTTCCGGACGCTGCCGAAGGAGGCCGCGAGTCTGAGGAGCCTGTCCTTGCCCACGTAGCGGCCGATGATCTGCTCCTCGGAGACCGGTGCGTCGTTGACGGTGTTGGCGTCGCCGCGGGTCAGATATCTGCCGTCGTCCAGGATCCCGACGATGCGGTGCGTGACCACCATCCCCGCGATCTGCGGGTCTTTGCTGTAGTAGCTGATGATGTCGCCCTCCCGGAGATCCGACGTGGCGTTCCTGTCTATGATGATGTAGTCATCCGTGAGGATGGTGGGCTCCATGCTGCCGGTGAGCACCTTGAGCACGGATCTGCCGAATATGTTCACGATGTCGCCCTTCGTCGCCGAGATCATCACATAGACCAGCAGCGCTGCCGCAAGGACCAGCAGAACCGTTACGGCTCCGTCCAGGATCCTGCGAAGGCGGCCATTGCGGGACTCTTTCCCGTTCATTTTCTGATCACTCAACCTTTTCCCCCAGTGCCTGCTTAAGCTGCCGTTCCTTTTCGGCCCTTGTCATGGCCTTCAGTCTGCGCTTCAGGCGCTCGATGGGCCCGACGTGGTACTCCTTGTACAGCGCCTTCATCTGACGGGTAATGGCTGCCCGCTCCTCTGCGGTACGCTTCGGCGGCGTGTAGGGCACCGGCGGCCTGGGATTCTGCTTTGCTTCCTTGCGCTTCTTGCGTTTGAATTTTACGTCTGCAATATACCTGCGGATACGGTACTTGGTATCGGGAGCATACTTTCTGTAGTAGATCTCCATCTTCTCCCGTTCGGAGACGATGAGCTCCTCCTCGCGCTTCTTTTCCGCACGCTCCGCCAGGATCCGCTTGTAATCCGGGTTGTCCGTATCCTTCGGGATATAGCCAAACAGGATGAACAGCAGCTGCATGAACAGCCGCGGGATGAGATAGAAGGGATTCTTGCTGTACTGCTTCCGGATCACGTCGAAGGGCTTGCTCTCGTATACGGCCCGCTCGGCCTTGAGCCTTGCGGCGCGTTCTTCTTCCTTCCGCTGCTTCTCCCGTTTCTGCTGCTCCAGCTTGATCCGGGCAGCCACGACTCTGGGATCCTCGTGCTCCTCGCCTTCCATGGCCTTCTCGGCGTCGGCGATGGTCTGCTCGGAGAGCTTTTCCTTTCCCTCGTCTTCCCCTTCGGCGGCGTCGGCGTCGTCGATGCTGTCGCCGCTGTTCTTGATCCGGTCTGCGATCTCGGAGGCCTTGCCCTGCTTTTCTTCGGCGGCCTTGGCGTTTCTGGCGGCGATGACCTCGTCCATAGCGGCCGCGGCCTGCTCGATCTCCTCGCCTGTAACGCCCCGGATCGCCTTATTGGTCGCCTCGGCGCTCTTGACCCGGTCGATGGACGCAACATCCACACCGGCAGCCGCGCTCAGCTCGGCACGCATATCGGCGTTCTGCTGGGCGATCTTTGCGCGCTCGGCGGCGATCCGTTCTTCTTCCTCGCGTTTCTTGCGGGCTTCCTCCTCCAGGCGTCTTTCTTCCTCCAGCCTGGCCTGGCGCTCCGCTTCCTTACGCGCTCTTTCTTCCTCTTCGGCCTTGATCTCCGCCTTGCGCCGCTCCAGCATTTCCTGGATGCGCTTGCGTTCCTCTTCCTTTTCGCGCCTGACCCGCTCCCGTTCCTCCCGCTTGGCCTCTTCGATCCTGCGCTTCTCCTCCAGGCGCTCCTCGCGCTCGATACGGCGGCGCTCGGCCTCCTCCTCTGCCTCCAGCTTGGCCTGGTGCAGAGCGGCCTTGTGGGAGTAAAGATTCTTTTCGATCTCCAGAGCCAGGTTGATCTGCTCGAAGATCTCGTCCGTATTTTCCGGTATGGCGCGGACAAAGATCCGTTCACCGTCCTCGGACACGTAGCCCACCGTCTCGTCGGCGTGCATATGGAAATTGCCGGTGAGCAGCTCTCTGCCGTACTTCTTCTCCACCTTCGGGGCCAGCTTTTTCAGCTTCTTGGTGCCCAGCTTGGTGATGGCCTCGTCGTCGCCGGAGGTGTAGGAGCGGAACAGCAGCAGGTTGCAGGCGATGACCTTGTAGAGGCTCTGCACGTATTCCTCATCCGGCTTCAGCGCAGTGTCCTCCACGTTGATCTCGTAGCCGGACTTGTCGTAGTTCAGAATATACTGCCAGAGGCTCAGGCAGGCCCGAAGATCCACGTTTTTCATCAGCGCGTTGGTTCGCATGATGGGCGGGCGGACGTAGTTGTTGCCCAGGGTCTGGCAGAGCTCGGAGCCCTTGTAGCCCTCGATGGTCTTTTTCAGCTTTTCCACCCGCTGCCAGATGGTGAGGCCCTGGTCGTTCCGCGCCTCCAGATTCTTGCTGGCGTCGATGGACAGCTTCATCTGCATACTGCCGCCGGCGCCGTCGTCTATGGAGGTGTCGAAATCCATGGTGAAGACTTCCTCGTCCTTGGAGATCTGGGAAAGTCTTTCGTATCTGGTGACAATAAAGATGTACAGGCGGTCGATGAGGGTATTGACGAACCTGTTCTCGTAGGTGGCCAGGCTCTCCTCCTTGTACACGTTCAGCAGCTTGGAGGGGGTGATGGTGCCCCTCTTTTTGTCGTAGCTCTGGATCAGATCGGTGTGCTGCGCCAGGTGCTTGACGGACTCCACGGTGACCTTTTTGGACAGCGCAATGGGCACGATCTCCTCCACGTCCGTGATGGTCCGGCCGGGATTGCGGACGCAGTTGTCCAGATGATTCATCCCGTTTTCGATGGCCTCGACCCAGGATACGTCGATGGCCTTTTCCATCAGTCTGCGGTTCAGGGAGATCGTGGACGCACTTGAAGAAAGCAGTCGATCCATTGTCCCGGCCAGATCGTTCTCGCCGAGCTCATGCATGGACTCCTTGAATTCCTCATACCATTGTCCGTATGTCCCGTTCAATGCATTCGTACCTCTGTCACGCAGTCCGCGCCGTGCAGCTCAGGCGTCAGAACAGCTTCTGTAATCTTTCAAGATAAGCGATGGATTCGTTCATCTTTCCTCTTCCGAAGGACTTGTTGATGTAAACGCAAAGCTCCTTCAGCTCGCCCCGGAGCATTGCCAGGTTCAAAGATTCGAATTTGCGGAAGATTTTCGTGGCCAGCACGTAGTCGATGCCGTCCAGCTCGTCGCCGCCGCAGGCCACGTAGACGGGAACAAAGAGCCCCATCTGCTTGATGATACGGTTACCGAACGCCACACGGAGCTTTTCGATGACCCACAGATCCAGCTGCTGGATCTTCTTCATATTCTCCTGGGAGATCGGGTACTTTTCGAAGGCCTCCTGGAACATGGTGTTCAGATGGGTGAAGCTGATGCAGATCGGCGGCGTATCCGGCGCGTTGAAGGCGACGCCCTTTGCGTCCAGATTGATCGGCTGGGCGCGGTCGTAGACCTTATCGGATATGGCGTAGGTGGAATCGTCGTTGTTGGCGGTGCCCACGTACCAGATGTTCTGCGGGATGCGGAGCTTGCCTTTGTCAAAGTGCTCAGGGTCGGTGCTCCACACGCTGGGAACGATGTCCAGCTCCCATTCGTCCGCGTTGGGCATTTCCAGGATGGACAGCATTTCCGCGAAGTAATACTCGATACGGGCGATGTTCATCTCGTCGAGCAGGATGAAGTTTACGTCGTCGTTGTAGCTGGCCGCGTATACCCGGCGGAGGAACTCCGTCTCGTTGTAGTTCTTGGTGAATTCGTTGAAGTAGCCTAACAGCTCGGTCCTGTCACGCCAGGACGGCTGCACGGAGGCGATGGTGGTATCCACGCCCAGGAACTTGCCGAAGGAGTAGGGCAGCGAGGTTTTACCTGTACCGGAGATACCCTGCAGGATAATGAGCTTGGTGGAGGCCATGCCCGCCACAAAGAGCCTTATGGTCTTGATCTCGTAGTACAGATGCATCCGGGAGCAGGCGAAGTTCCGGAAGCGCTCGCAGAACTGCTCCAGCGTGACCGCGTCGTCATAGGCAGGCGGGACGTAGGTCTTGTAGAAGTTGTCCACGTCCAGCAGCTTGGAGAAGCGTCTCTCGGTGGTGACCAGTACGCCTTCCTCCACCGCAGGCTGTTCGCCTTGCTCTCCCTCCTCGCCGCCTTCGGAAAGCGCTGCGGCGTTGGCGGCCGCCAGGGCCGCGCCGCGCCCTGCCATACCCATCTGCGCCACCTTCATGGCCATGATCTCGTCCTTTTCCCGGGTCATCTTGAGCACACGCCGCTGCAGAACAGCGATTTCCTCCAGCAGATCCTCGTTGCTCACCAGGGAGTGGCGGAAGCGCACGTACTTCCGGACGGCCAGGATGATGAGAAACGCGATGGCGGCATAGATCGCCAGGACAACCAGGATGGCCAGGATGGCCAGGATCCAGCCCAGCGCGCCGAATTGGGGCGAAAACTCTTTGAATATTTTAATGTAGTTGCCGATGTTGAATATCTGCACAATTCCGTTCCATAAACCCGAAAAGATCATGCCGAAGCCGTTCAGCATTTCGGATATGAACGCAAAAAACCATTTCAGAAATGTACCCATACGATGAATCCTCTATTCTTCAGATTTACCGTTCAGATCTACCGTTAGAATCAGCGTTTCTCCTGTGCGTCCTCTTTCTCGTTCGTTCCGGCGGGGGCGCCCTGGCCCTCCTTTTCCTTCAGCCCCGCCAGGTATTCCTCCACGGCGCGGCGCTTGATCTCTTCCTCTTCGTCCTGGGACATTTTGGGCTTTTTGAAGGCGATCAGCGTCACGATGAACTTGTAGAGCTCGATCAGGAAGAAGATGGCCATGGGGATGACGATGCAGATGAAGAAGCCCTTGCTGGTCTTCAGGAAGTTCGCCACCTTGCCGATCCCCTTGAGCTTGACCCCTGTCCATTTGCCCACGATATCGCCAACGGCGACGTCCACCTTATCGTTGATGCTGTTGTTGTCGCCCTTGGTGGTAAAGCTGACGCTGGTATCCGTCTTGTTCACCGCAACGATCCGGTGCGTGTTGAGCACTCGCTTCCCTTCGATCAGCGTGTAGAAGGTGATGACGTCGTCCTCCTTCAGGTCATAGAGATCGTCGATCTCCTTGACGATCACCATATCGCCCTCCCGGAAGGTGGGTGCCATGGAATCGGACTGCACGCTCATGGGCATATAGCCGAACAGCTTCGCGATGCCGTTGTTCCGCTCGGAGCTGAACACGGCCACAGTCACAAGAAGTGCCAATGCGAGGAGGATCCATGCAAGCGTGTTGACGATTACTTTCAGAACTTTTTTCATTTGTTTACCCACCTTATTCTTTCTTTTTCATGATCAGGTCGTTTCGATGATGCGGAAGTCATAGCGGAATTTGATGGTGCCGCCGATGATGTCGTCCACGCAGTCGGGGTCGTTCCCCTCCAGCCAGATCACCACCGTGTATTTATCCTTTGACCGCGGGGTGAATTCCTCCTTGGTATCCCGCAGGACAATGCTTGCCGTAAGAAATTCGCTGTCGCAGTCGCTCTCGATGCCGGTTCCGTTGGACTTGGTCTTTCCGTAGACTGTCTTTTCGCCGTTTTTGTAGACCGCGATGCGGACTGCCTCGTCCACGCCCTTTGTGACGTTTTCGATGGTCAGCTCTCCTTCGTAGGAGATCGTGTCGTCGCCGGCATTGATCAGATAGAAGGTATAGGCGATATAGTTTTTGCCGTTGTGGCTGCCGTTGATCATATCCAGGTTTTCCGGCAGATCAAGGCCGCTGATGTTCGTCATGTCATAGACGATGTCGGCGTTCAGAACGGAGATCGTATGGTCAAAATCAGGCGTCTCGGAAAGGGACAGGCCCTGATTGGACATATCGTACTTATTTACCTTGACCGTGAAGCTTCCGAATTGGTTGTAGAAGTATGAAGCCGCGTACACGATGGCGATGATCGCCGTCAGCACCAGGACCAACAGCCCGATCACGCGCATAAGAACGACATATTTTTTTGTTTCTCCGACGGTTCTTCTCAATCCGACGACATTCTTTTGTTTATCGTCCATCGAAGTCACCTCGCAATTTTACTCGATTCACTGTTTTTCAGTCCTCGCTCTCGACGCCTTCCTCGTCCTCCGGAGGCGCATCCTCTTCGCTCTTCAAATAGCCCTCCGACCGCTTCCGGATGTACCGCTCCAGCGTGTACTTGCCTGCCAGCGAGCCGGAGATGTAGCGGCATTGGGCCTCGTACAGCGCCTCGGCCTGGGCGGCGTTGGCCACGCCGTCCGCGATGGGCTCCGCGCCCAGCTGGGAAACGAATTCCACGATGGATTTGACCGCGGAGGCGGCCCGGTCCGTCTTGCCCAGGTAGCTGATGATCTCCTGGCTGAGCATGACGTAATCCACGGGGAAATCGGAAAGCTTCATCAGCGGGGAATTGTTGCCGCCGAAGCCTGTGAGCAGGAAGTGGAAGCCTCTGTTCCGCAGGTTGGCGATGGCCCTGGCGTGGTGGATGCTTCCCTCCGTCAGCAGCTTGGCCGGCAGCTCGAAGCACATTCGGTTGGTGTCCAGCCCCACGGCCTCCATGCGTCGGATGAGCTTTGACTCGGCTCCCTTTTCCAGCAGGAAGCGGATGGGCATATAGACGGAGATCCATTGGAAAAAGAAGTCACGCTCCCGGAAGGTTCTTTCCGCCTCCAGCCCCTGGGCCAGCTCCAGGTCGAACAGCGTCAGGCACTGGTTGGAGAGCTCCGCCACCTCCCGGAAGTTTTCCGGGATCAGCGTCCCCAGCCCGGGGGTGTTCAGCCTGGTCCTGGATTGGAAGAAGGCCACGCTGCCGGTCTCGATCTCCCGGATCCCGCGGTAGAACATTTCCACCGCCCGGAGTCCGCCCACGTCCTTCTGCAGACGTTCTGTGTTGTTGCCGTCGATCTCCACCGATCTCACCTCCCGCACCGTTCGTCCCGCCGTAGGGGCCGATGCCCACATCGGCCCTGGCCGCTCGGGCCCGGCAAGGAGGGCGGATGTGGGCATCCGCCCCTACGATTTCTTGTTCGCCTGGCCCGCTGCGATCCTGCATAACAATTCAAAAAACCGTTATCTTTCCTTCGCCCACCCCGTCTCCGGCGGGCCGGATGGCCCTCCGGCCGCCAAAAAAGGCCGCCGGCGTGAAAAAGGATACAGTAGCCCATAATTAACTTTATTCATGGACATCATACAATATTTTTCAGCTAATGTCAACCTTTTGGAAGCTTTGCTGGCAAAAAACCACCCGATTTTGGAAAAAAATGCAGAAAAATGGTCGTTTTCCTAAAAATCTATTGACAAATCCAAAAATTTCGTGTAGATTATGTGTAGATAAAACGCTAAGCCTCTTGCAGTTCCCTTTCGAGATTCAAAATCTTGAAAAGAATACAAAAGAGCATTATGCAGCACGTTTTATTAAAGAAGTCATTTTTATATCGAACAATTTGAAAGAAAGGAATGATACTCATGAGGAAGAAGAATAGTGCAACGCGGAAGCTTGTCGCGTCCATCGCCTTGCTGGCGATCTCCGCGACCTCCCTGTTCGGCTCCACCTACGCTTGGTTCACTATGAATAAGGAAGTTAGTGTGACCGGTATGGAAGTAAAGGCACACGCAGAAGAAGGTCTGCTGATTAATGAAGTTAAGGCAGCTGACAGCCAAACTTGGGATGATGCAGCTACTGCTGGTTCAACCACTTTCGCTTTAAGACCGGCATCTACTTCAAACCTGACAAACTGGTGGCATGCAAACTCAAAGAAGTCTTATGATGAAGCAGGTCAGGATGAATTGGGAGATACCGTTCAGATTTCTGATGGCGTTTATTATGCCGATGTAAGCGCAAGCAATACAACTGATATCTCTGATTACACCGCTGTTTATGATGAGGCTTCAACAACTCAGACAAATTATGCAACGGGTAATACAAAAGCCGAGACCCATGTATACTTCAAGGACGCAAGCTTTGGTACTAACAAAAAGGATACTACACATACTACTCCTGATACTTATTATGATGATGGTGAAGGTTTCTATGTTAAGTATACCTACTATCTCAAGTCATCAGGCGATCAGGATTTGGTTATAACTGATCTTAAGGCTGCAGTTAAGGCTGCTCAGAAGGACGGAGATGGAGGAGATACAACAGCTCTTATGAGTTCGCTTCGTGTAGGTATTGAAGTTCCTACATCAAATACTTCTTCAACAAGAGCTGGTTTTGGTATATTCGCTCCTGTTACTGATGCAACCTCTTCTTACAAGGTTACAGGTGCTACTGATGGTACATCACCTGCTACTGTTGCTCCTGTTACTGGAACTACTGGAAGCTTTACAACTCCTACAACACTTAACATTTCGTCAGGTAACCCTGCAACACCCGCACCTATCACTATTCCTAATGTAAACTCACCCGGTATCCCTGTATATGTATATGTATGGTTCGAGGGTGAAGACGGAAGCTGTACTTCTGATAATCTCCAGACAATACTTAGCACATATGACATCGATATTAAGTTCTCAGTTGGTGATCAGGTTTACTAATAACCAACTAAAAAACCTAACTAACTAAACACCCACGTCCCCCGGATTGATATGCTCCCTCTATGAGAGACAGTGAAATAACAAATCACTGTCATCATAGGGGGAGCATTATCATGTCACGAAGAAAAACAATAACACCAGAAGAAAAGATACAGATTGCACAGGACTGCATAGAAGGTAGGATAAGTCAGACAGAGGCAGCAAGACGGCTTGGAATAGATAGGACAAGCATACGAAGCTGGGTTATAAAGTACGAGGCAGAAGGAAGTTTAGGGCTTACACAAGCAGAGAAGAATCGAGTATATAGCGAGGAATTGAAGCTGCAAGCTGTACTGGAATATCTTGGCGGCGAAGGGAGCCTCCGAGAAATCTGTAAAAAGTACAAAATTCGATCAAAAAAGCAGCTCATAGACTGGATTAAGGTGTATAATAGCGGCAGAAACTTCAAACGCAAAACGAGTGGAGGGAGCCGCATGAAGAACACCAGAAAGACGACCCAGGAAGAACGAGTCCGGATCGCAAAAGAATGTATTGAGAATGGGGACAACTACGGAGAGATTGCCATCAAGTACCAGGTCAGCTACCAGAACGTGTATTCCTGGGTCAAGAAATACAAAGAGCTGGGCGAGGCCGGGCTGGAGGATCGCCGTGGTCAGCGGACGGCGCAGCAGGAACCTCGGACCGAGGAAGAGAGGTTGCGGATTGAGGTTGCTCAGCTGAAGCATGAACTGTACATGACGAAGATGGAGCGCGACCTGCTAAAAAAATTGGAAGAGATCGAGAGGAGAGAGGCCTATCGCAAGTAAGGCAGGCATATTTGTACGAGGCGGTTAAGGAATCCGGCTATCCGGTAGACCATGCTTGTGCTCAGCTGCACATTTCCAGATCTGCCTATTACAAATGGAATAGCGGGAAGCTGTCGCCTCGGCAGGAAGAAAATGAGCGGATAGCTGACAAGCTGGAGCAGATGCACATGGAGGACTCTGCCAAAGGCTACCGACGGCTCCGGGATGATCTGGAGGTCTTCCATGGGATTCCGGTCAATGACAAGCGTGTGCTTCGAATATGCCGAAAGCGCGGAATCAAGTCCACGATTAAGTACGCCAACAACGGCTGTACTCGCCAGGCCAAAAACCCGCAATACATTGCCGAGAACCTTCTGAACCGTGACTTTCACGCCGAAAAGCCGAACGAGAAGTGGCTGACAGACGTGACAGAGTTCAAGTGGT
>JAEEGH010000542.1_pt1 | contig 137383 bp, 108 predicted proteins | sample 9134181 | NCBI WGS metagenome assembly JAEEGH01 (sample SAMN16246544, study PRJNA631951) | gut metagenome | biome: gut microbiome; feature: rumen; material: DP-attached | host: Bos | place: Iran: Karaj | collected 2018-10
TCAATTTTAAGTTTCATAGTTTATGTGTTTTAAAGTTATAAGGTTAAGTTTACTTTACGTTGATTCCAATTTTTGATCCGAAGTTGCAGAACCAGAATACGTATGCATAATATACGAACATCATCATAATTGCAACACCTACACCGAGTGATGGATTGTCTACAACTACACCCATAAGGAGTGGGAGAGTGGCTCCACCGAGAACACCCATATTGATAAGTCCTGATGCATTCTTAGTATGAGGACCGAGTTCCTGGAGTCCGAGGTTGAAGATAAGAGGCCACATAACTGAGTGGAACAGACCTGCTGCGAGCATTGCATATACTGCATACATACCTGGAAGGAAGAATGAGATACCTACACAAGCAGCACCCAAAACGAGACAGCATGAAAGCAATGTGCGAGCCTTGAATTTTGCAAGGATTGCAGAACCTACGAAACGTCCTATTGTCATACCTCCCCAATAGAGTGGCAGATAGTGTGTTGCGCTACCTGGCAAACTTGGGTCAGCCTTCCAATATGCAGGAAGCATAGATGGAATACCGATTTCAAGACCCATGTACATAGCAATTGCAAGTGCTCCAAACCATACGTGAGGATACTTGAACACGCTACTCTTGTACTGCTTCATATCTTCTGTTTCATCAGCTGTTTCAGCAGCCTTATCCTTATCTGGGTCTGGCAGTTTGATGAATAACAGAATAGCTGAAATAATAAGAGCAAAGATACCAAGCATAAGGAATGGACCAGGCACGTTTTCTGGGAGCTTTGGTTTACCTGCTATAATCACATATGTAATAAATATTGGTGCTACTGTAGTTGCTACAGAGTTCAGAGCTTGAGAAAGTGTCATGCGGAATGCACCACTTTCGGGAGCTCCAAGCACCATTACATATGGGTTTGCAACCAACTGAAGCATTACAACACCAAGAGCAACTATACTCATACAGCAGAGGAACACAGTGTAAACACTTGATGTACCGAGAGCTGCAGTTACGCCGAGGTTGTTTGCAATGAAGCCAAGACCTACAACAGCCAGACCAAGAACGAGAGTAGCTTTGTATCCGATTTTGCTCATCAGCATAGCTAATGGAATAGAGAAGAAATAGGCACCATAGAAGAAGGTGTTAACCAACTGTCCCTGAGTGTCTGACAACTTGAATGCTTCTTTACAGAATTCAATCATTGAATTGTTCATTGTAGTGATGAATCCGATAAGGAAGCAAACAATGAACACAATTATCAATGGAAAAAGATAATTAGGTTTGTTCTGTGACATAATATATTTATTTTTAATCTGTTAAATCAAATAGAGTAGGGCGCAGACTATTTTACGCCAAACTTATAGATAGTCTTCTGTGTGTACTTCTCACCTGGTTTTAGCACTGTTGATGGGAAGTAAGGACGATTTGGGCTATCTGGGAAATGCTGGCATTCGAAACAGATACTTGAACGACGTGGGGCAGTAGCACCAAATTGAATAGGGTAGCCGTTTGCCCAGTTATCAGTATAAATCTGCACACCTGGTTCTGTTGTATAAGTTTCCAGCGTACGGCCAGACTTTGGTTCTGTAAGACGTGCTACGAACGAGAGTTCGCCAACTTCTTTCTTATTGCATACCCAGCAGTGATCGTATCCGGCACCATTTTTAATCTGAATATCATCAGCATCAATATCCTTGCCGACAGCCTTAGGAGATGTAAAGTCAAATGGAGTTCCCTTTACATTCAAGATTTCACCAGTAGGGATGCTTGTATCGTCAATTGGAATGTAGAAATCACAATTCATTTCCAATATCTGATCATCGATAGTAGGTGTAGGATTAGCAATACCTTGCAGAGAGAAGAATGCGTGGTGAGTAAGATTAATAATTGTTTTCTTGTTTGTAGTCGCAAGGTATTCTATAACTAACTCATTATCATCAGTCCAAGTGAACTCTACTGAAATCTTTACTTCACCTGAAAAACCTTCATGTCCATATGGCAGAACTACATTGAGAGTCAGACTCTGATTTCCTGTCTGATATGCATCCCAGACCTGAGCATGCAGACCAGTAGGGCCTCCGTGTAATGCATTAGGACCGTTATTGATAGCCAGGCTATATTCTTTTCCATTCAATTGGAATTTTCCTTTGCAAATTCTGTTACCATATCTACCGATGAGAGTTGAAAGATATGGTTCTGGAGAATTTACAACAGCATCAATATTATCATGTCCCTGAATAACATTAGCTACTTTTCCGTCCTTATCAGGAACCATAATAGCTACGATAGCACCACCATAATTGGTAATTGATACTTCGTAGCCATCACTGTTTACTAATGTATAAAGGTCTGTTTTTTTGCCGTTTATTTCTTTTTGGAAATTTTCGGGCTTCAATCCACTGAGTTTTGGTTGTACTGTACTCATAATATTTAAGATTTAAGATTATTACTGACTTCTCTGCAAATTAAACATTTTTTTTTCGTTATACAGGAATAATAGGGCAAATAAAAGTTTTAAAAAAACTTAATATTACGTTATTTAACATAATCGTCATTCAAAACAAAATATTTAGAAATCGTTTTTACTACATATTCAGCTTGTTCATCCGTCAGAATTTGGGAATTTGGCAAAGATAGTTCATGATCTGCTAAATATTCTGCATTTGTCAGAGTTACGTTAGAATAACTGCTATATGCTTTTTGTTTATGGCAAGGAATTGGATAATGTATTTGAGTTTCTATTCCGTTTTCCTTCAGAAATTCTTGTAATTTCGTCCTGTTATCAGTTATGTATGGATAAATATGATATACATGACTTCCATCATTCTGAAAATTCAGTTTTTTGTCACCTGGTAAGTTATTTTGATAAAAATCTGCAACTTCTATTCGTCTTTTATTATCATCATCCAAATGACGTAACTTTACACGTAAAATAGCTGCTTGAATTTCATCAAGTCTTGAATTGAATCCTTGATAATCATGCACATACTTAGTTTTCTGCCCATAATTAGCCAAACTCCTTACGAGTTCTGCAACTTCTTGAATATCTGTTGTTACGCATCCTCCGTCACCAAGTGCTCCTAGATTTTTTCCTGGATAAAAACTGTACACACACGTTCTTTGGCCTTTATAATTGTATTTTGCTCCATGAGCCTGACAAGCATCTTCAAGCACTTGTAGATTGAATTTTTCTGCAAAGTTATAGATTTTCTGCAAGTTAGCTATCTGTCCATATAAATGAACCGGAATAACACATCTAGTTCGTTCATTTACAAGGTTTTGCAAGTAATTCTCATCTGTGCAAATCAACGCATCTTCCTGATTTACATCACAAAACACCGGTTTTAACCCTATCTGTGACACAGCTAAAGCTGTAGCAATAAAGGTATTAGTCGGAACTATCACTTCGTCTCCTTCTTTCCAACCATACATTATTTTCCAGGCTTGCAGAACAAGTTTGAGTCCGTCTAATCCATTACCTACTCCAATTGCAAACTTGGCATTACAGTAGTCGCCCCACTCTCTTTCAAATGCTTCTGTTTCGCTGCCATGCAAATACCAACCGGACTTGATGACACTATTTGCTGCATCAATAATGGGTTGACCATACGAATCATTTATTGCATTTAAATCAAGGTATTTAATTATCATGGTATTAGATGGTTTTTTGTATTTATAAAGGGATTTGAACGGAAAACATATCAGGAAAATGTATCTCGAAATTCTCTATTGGTTTATTGAAAATTCCGAATACAGACGAGCCGCTTCCCGACATACTTGCATATTCAGCTCCCAGATTATATAATTTTGTCTTTACATCACCGATAAGTGGAAATTTTGCAAAAACACTAACCTCAAAATCGTTTACGATAGTATCCTTCCATGTTTCTGTTGGTTTGCAAATACTTTCTGTCAATGGAAATTGGGGTTTCTTAGGATGAACCATAGAGTAAGCATCCTTTGTCGATACAAACACATCTGGTTTTACAACGATGATAGTCTTACCAGCCAGACTTGGAATCTTCACGTCGTAATGAAAAACATTACCAATTCCCGTAGCATATACAGGTTGATTCTTTATGAAAATAGCACAGTCAGCTCCCAATTTGGCAGCAATCTGCTGTAGTTTTTCTTCTGAGATATTCAATTCGAACAATTCGTTCAGTGCTTTTAGCATATAAGCAGCATCGCTGGAACCACCGCCCAGACCTGCACCCATCGGAATCAGTTTGGTTAGTTTTACGTTTACTGCGGGAATCTTATACTCTTGTCTTATAAGATTATAAGCCTTTACAACTAAATTATCTTTTGAGTCTCCTGCAATAGTATATCCCTCTGACACTATGTTGCACTCAGCGGCAAGACTGTTTGTTGCCTCCTCCACCTGTAGTCTGTCATAGATTTTAATAGGATAAAACACACTTTCCAGATTATGATATCCGTCTGGACGTCGTTCTACGATATTTAAACCTATGTTTATCTTTGCATTAGGGAATACTATCATATTCGGAGACAGTTTGTCGGTATTGTTAATTATACTTTTTTTCCAATGTCATCAGTTCTTTGCCCATATTCAGTTTATAGTAAACTTCTTTCAGGCCTCCCAACCAAAGCACTGTATCTTTCTCTGCATATTTACGTGCTGCTTCAAAAGCATCCTTAGCAGCATGAAGAGCATTATTCATATCATTTTTCGACGAACGTAGTTCCTTACCTTTTTCGTCTTTTTGCTTTTCATAAAGAATATGTGCTTTATGCAAATAAATATTGCCGATATTATAATACGATTCAGCATCGTCTTCCTTCAATTCAACAGCTTTCAAAAACGAAGACAAAGCATTGTCTCTATCACCCAGGTGCAATTCCTCTGTACCTTTGATAAACCACAAATCTCTGTTGCAGCAATCTGCCTTCAGTACCTCGTTAACTACGTCAAGTGCCTTATTATATTTATGTTGTGAATTATATAGACTTGCCAGTGACGCATAGTAGAACTTATTCATTGGGTACTTCCCTACTCCTTCCTCAAGTCTTTTTTCCAGATTCAGTGTATCTTTCAGTTCTGCGTAACAGTTACACACCACTTCCAGTATTTGTTCATTTCTGATGCTATCGAACAGTGCTGCATCATCGTGTTTTACAGCTTTTTGGAATTCTCTATTCTGGTAAGCAGACAGAACAGCAACCGTAGCTACTGTGCTTACTTCTTCGTCTATCGAGTCACTCATGCTGACATATAGATCAGCAAATTCGTATGCTCTTGTATAATTACCTTTTTGGAAGAAGAACTTAGATGCAGCAGGCAGTTTAATCTGATTGACACTGAAAATCTGCATCAGTTCTTTATGGAATTTGTTTTCAATCTTACCCTTTGCATTGGGCTTATACCCCAGACTGTCACATCTAAGTCCGTCTTTTACTGTGTCATATACAAAATTGAAATACTTCACAGTGTCCGGTTTGTCTTGCAGATACACCTTCTTAGCCTCTGCAAGTGCCATATTATGGTTTGCAACAGTACGGTAATAGTAAAACTCAGCATCGTTCTGAGTCTGTTCTGGATACTGTTCGAAAGCCTTCTTAACGTTTTCTATACATTTCTTATAGTCAGCATCCTTTATATTATATTTCAGTTCCTTAATAAGCTTATTACGTTTATAAGGTTCCTGCCCGCAAACTTTGATGTTTGCTGACACCATAAGAAACATAAAGAATATAATCCTAAAAAATCTCAAAATACTTATATTTAAAATTGTTTTAATGCTGTATAAAGTCTCTGAACGGGCAGTCCCACTACATTGAAGTACGAACCGCGTATTCCCGTTATGCCTACATACCCTATCCACTCTTGTATTCCATATGCTCCGGCTTTGTCATAGGGTTTATAGTTGTTTATGTAGAAATCTATCTCTTCGTCGTCAAGTTGGGTGAAAGTCACATCTGTCACACTGGCAAGCTGAACAGTTTTCTCTTTTGTAACCACACATACACCAGTAATCACCTGATGTTCCTTGCCACTCATCAGTTTAAACATACGACGTGCATCATCCTTGTCTTTGGGCTTACCTAACACTTCCCCGTCAACATACACTATTGTGTCAGCAGTGATGATGAGTTCGTTCTCAGTCATATCGCTCTTGTATGCCTCAGCTTTCTTTTTTGATATATGCAGAGCAATCTGTTCTCCGTTCAATCCCTCCGGATAGCTCTCATCAATTCCCTGCTTCGTCCTCACTTCAAAGGGTATTCCCAATCCTCCAAGCAGTTCTTTTCTTCGTGGAGAATTCGAAGCGAGCACTATTTTATATTTCTTCAGATTTTCAAACATCACAAAAATATCGATTATCAATTATCACCATCCGAAAGCCTTTGAATTATGCATCCACAGTCCTTGAGCCTTCAGCACCTGTTCCACAACATCTCTGACGCATCCCCTCCCCCCTTCTCTATGAGAAATATAGGTAGAAATTTCTTTTATTTCCGTAGCTGCATCGTTTGGACAACAAGGCAATCCACATTCCTTCATCACCTCGTAGTCAGGCACATCATCACCCATATACAGAATTTCTTCATCTTTCAGTCCGTATGCCTCTTTCAGTTCGTTGTATTTCTTAATTTTTACGGAAACTCCCAGAAAAACATCCTTTATGCCCAGTCCCTCGTATCTTATCCTCATGTTTTCAGTCTTACCACCAGTGATGATAGCAATTTTCAGTCCGCACTTCACAGCATGTTGCAGAGCATAACCGTCTTTTATGTTTACGGTACGCATTGGTTCTCCGTTGGGATGCATTTCTATAGTCTCAGTAGAGAGCACACCATCTACATCGAAGAACAGGGCACGAATCTTTTTCAGGTCGTAGTTTATCACGTCTTTCTTATTAAGTTATTTCTTATAAACTTCCACGTTTTCCCATTTCAGTCCCTCTTCGTCCTGCAACTTACGTTCTATAGCAGGGTGACCAATACCGATGATACATTCAGCGGTTAGATTTTCAGGATAATGCAACAGAAATCTCAACAGGTTGTCGGCTGGTTCACCTACAGCAGAGAAGCGGTTTCTGATGTGGCACCAGCAACTGCCCAATCCTAGGTCTGCAGCCTGATACTGCATTGTCACAGCGGCCAGCGAAGCATCTTCTACCCAAGCATCGGTTACGTCTCTGTCACCCAGTACGACAATAGCTACTGCAGCACCTGCGACAAACTGACTACCCAATTCTCTGCAATTCGACATCTTCTCCAGCATATCCTTATCATCCACTACGATGAAGTGCCAGGCACGAGTACCCTTGCTTGTTGGCGACATCAGCGCAGCTCTCAGAATCATCTGCAGGTCGTCGCTGCTTATCTCTTCGTCGGTAAACTTCCTTATACTCCGACGTTTCTGTACCAAATCTTTAAAGTCCATATATGTTTTGTTTCAATTTTCAACCTTAATTATGAATTATGCATTATGAATTATGCATTACATCTTCACATCTTCCAGAGCAACCAACTTATTGACTATAGCATAAATTGCCAGTCCTGCAGCAGAATGGATATGTAGTTTTCTTGCAATATTTCTGCGGTGTGTAGTTACAGTATTCACACTAAGGAAAAGTTTATCAGCAATATCCTTATTCGACAATCCTCGAGCCACACATGCCACAACCTCCTTCTCTCTGTCCGACAGCTGTTCGTCAGCACTGCTGCTTGCTTCCTCCTGTTCTGCGTTTACTGCATTTCCTCCCTTCTTCTTATTTTCCTTCTCCAGTTGTCTTACAGCAGGTGAGAAAATATTATCCTCCACTTGACAATGCAGATACAGATCTTCCTCTGCCTGATAAATGGATATGATTACACTATTCAGTTTCTCGTTATTTTCCTGCTGAGGATAATACTTCAGAAACAGATTCTTCAGTTCGTTCAGTTTATCCTCAATGCTGTCGTGATTGCTTGAAAGCAGGTGTCCTCCTTCTATATCCAGCACCTCACCATTCAGGAGTTTCTCCACATATCCGAACACAGCATTATCTTCATACTCCATGTGGCGACGTATTTCCTCCACATATTCGTCGAAGAACTTCAGCACGAGGAAAGCCACTTCGTTCTGCACCGAACAGTCTATAGCATTCAGAAGGTTGAATCGTATACTGGGCAGCAGATAGTCCAGATAGTACTTATGTGTCTTCTTCAGGTAGTTGAGCAACGATGCAACACTCACATCATCCACATCCTGCTTAGTCTTTTCAGCACCGTTCTTGATGTAGTTTATCACTTTGAGGAAAGTAAGGGTATCCACGCCGCACAACTTGCACACCTCCTCAATGGATTTCTCTCCGAATCCCAATGAAATACCAAATCGGCTCATCACCTGCAGCAGGCGATAGTCATTCGAAATAACATTACTAAGTTTGTCCTTAGCCTTGTATTGACTTGACATAAGTCTGTATTCAGTTGTTATATATGTCATAATCCTCCGGATTTATTTGTTCAACAATCGGAGAATTACGTAAACCAAAAAATGTTTTCGGCTGCGAAGATACATATTTTGCTTTTAATAAAACAATGTACGCGCAAAAATAATTCAAAAAAAACTTCTTCCTGCCCCCTGAAACATAAAAAATCGGAAGAGGAATGTCCCCTTCCGACTTTAAATCTGAATTGTCAATTTTCAACTACTTTCCTGAATAGTACTTCTTATAAGCCTTAGCGAGGTTAGGCTGTTGAGTATTTGTGTACAGGATGTACAGAGCTTCGCCCCATACAGAACCCTGATCAGGAGCAGCATTTTCAAACTTCTTATACAGTTCGAGAGTTTCCTTCTGCAGTTCCTTGTTCTTATTGTCAGCGCTCAACTGCATCCAAGCAGCCTGTGCAGCACCCTGAAGGTTGTTTGTAGCCTCTGGATTCTTCTCGTAAGCAGCCAGATAAGCAGCCTTTGCCTCGGCATACTTCTTATTCTTGAAGTTGATGTGTCCTTCGATGCTGTAAGCAGTATCGTCGTCAGGGAACTGAGCCTTCATCTTCTCTACGGTCTGCATACAACCGTCGTAGTCCTCAGCATTGAACTGACTAGACATCAGCATACGTCCGAAAATTGGTTCGTCTGGATACTTGTCAAAACCTTCCTTATAGCACTTCAGAGCATTAGCCTTATCACCCTTCTGCTGGTAGTATGTAGCAAGTTCGCCAAGAGCGCCCTTACCATACTGCTTTGACTTGAGAGCATCCTGAAGGGCAGCGGCATAACCGTCCATATCGCCTTTCTTTCTAAGTGCAGTAGCCAAATAATAAGCTACGTCTGGCATCTCTGGGTCGTTCTCCAGTTTTACGTCTGGCATACCGGCGAAGATAGTGTTTCCAGCACTCTCCTTATATGCATTGATGTAGTAGATAGCCTTCTCTGGGTCCTTAGTTGCGTTCTGACCTCCAGCGATACGAAGGTTTGCACGACATTGTTTTGCAGTCTGCTGAATCTGTGGACGATATTCCTCCTTTGGCAGTTTACCCTTAGCATTTGGAGTATGTTCCAGGCGGTCGCACTCAGAGAAATACTTAACGATTTTGTCCTGATTCTCGAAGAAAGCATCATAGTCCATCTTTCCGTCGTTAGCCACACGGTCAGTCAACATCTTATTCATCTTGATAGTCTCAATACGACCAGCGACGAACCAAGTCTTTGGCATATCCTTAGCCAAGCCCTCCTTCATACATGGAGCGATGAGTTCCTCAGCTTCAGCCAACTTCTCGTAGTTGATGTTCTTTGGGTCTTTCAAAGCATCCTGCATAACAGTTTCAGCTTTGTTTACCTGACCCTTGTTGTTGAGTGGTTTCTGTGCGTTAGCTGTCATAGCAGCCAAAAGCGCACATGCAATCAGTAATTTCTTCATGATTATTCAATTTTTAAAGGTTATTGGTTTTCATTTTGGTTCTCATTATCATTAACGTTTTCGTTTTCGTACGAAGTTCCGTTTTCGTTAACGTTAAGGTTTTCGTTATCGTCATCGTCATCTTCGTGTTCCACAACGCAAACGCTTGAAATCACGTCATTACGCTTCTGGATATCGATAATCTTCACACCCTGAGTCAGACGTCCCGACTGCTTGATGTCAGCCACAGCTATGCGGATAGTGATACCAGACTTGTTGATAATCATGATATCCTGGTCGAGCATAACCTTCTTTATGGCAATGAGTTTACCGGTCTTCTCAGTTACGGCGATAGTCTTCACACCCTTACCGTTACGGTTTGTGATGCGGTATGTATCCAGAGCCGAACGCTTACCGACACCCTTCTCTGAGAGTACCAGAATTGTAGGCATATCGCCCCACTCTGCTCTCTTCTGTTCGATAGCTGCCTCGCGTTCCTCTTCGTTCTCAATCTTATCCAGTTCAGCCATAGCTTCGTCAAATCCTTCTGGCTTACGGATTGAAATCATACCTACTACCTCGTCGTCTCCGTCTTCGTTCAGTCTGATAGCACGCACACCAGTAGCATTTCTACCCATATTGCGCACTGTCTGTTCGTTGAATCGGATAGCCCTACCGCTTCTGCTTGCAATCAGAATTTCATCACTTCCGTTTGTAAGCAACACTTCAATAACGCGGTCTCCCTCGTTGATATTGATAGCGTTAAGACCATTAGAACGAGGACGAGAATAACTCTCCAGACTTGTCTTCTTCACAACACCCATCTTCGTACAGAATATGATATTGCGTGAAGCTACATAATCAGGGTCGTTGAACTTAGTCACACAAAGTATAGCAGTCACCTTATCGTCGCTTTCGATATTGAGCAGGTTCTGAATAGCGCGACCCTTTCCGCTGCGTTCACCTTCCGGAATCTCGTAACCCTTCATCCAGAAGCAGCGACCCTTCTGAGTGAAGAAGAGCAATGTGTTGTGAGTATATGCAGTATAGATATTCTCTATGAAATCGCCGTCGCGGCTTGTTCCGCCCTTCACGCCGATACCACCTCTGCCTTGAGCGTGGAAGTCTGACAATGGAGTGCGCTTGACATATCCGAGGTGGCTTACAGTGATTACTACAGGCACGTTTGGATAGAAATCCTCTGGGTTGAAGTTCTCGCTTGCTGAGTAGTCAATCATAGTGCGGCGTTCGTCACCGAACTTCTCTTTAACCTCCAGCAGGTCGTCCTTCATCACCTTCTTACAGAGTTCTGGATCGTCCAGAATTTGCTGCAAGTAACTGATGAGTTTCTGCAGTTCGTCGTATTCCTTGTGAAGTTCCTCTACGCGCAGACCAGTCAACTGAGCCAGACGCATATCTACGATAGCTTTTGACTGCAGTTCGTCCAGGTTGAAACGGCTTTCCAGTCCTCTCTGAGCATCGCTTGGAGTGCGTGAAGCTCTGATGATGTGTACTACCTCATCGATATTATCGCAGGCGATGATGAGTCCTTCCAGAATGTGTGCTCTCTCTTCAGCCTTACGCTTATCGAACTGAGTACGGCGTATAGTCACCTCGTGTCTGTGATCTACGAAACACTTGATACAGTCTCTCAGCGACAGCTGCTTTGGTCTCTTCTTCACGATGGCGATGCAGTTCACAGGGAAACTCGACTGCAGTTCCGTCATCTTATACAGTTTATTAAGTATTACGTTAGCGTTAGCTTCGCGTTTCACGTCGATAACGATACGCATACCTTCGCGGTCTGATTCATCATTAACATTGCTGATACCATCGATTTTCTTTTCGTTCACCAGTTCAGCAATCTTCTTGATGAGTTCCGACTTATTCACGTTATATGGAATCTCATTAACGATAATCTTATCGTGAGTACCGTCGCTTTCGATTTCAGTCTTACTGCGTACGATGATACGTCCGCGACCAGTCTCGTAAGCCTCCTTTACACCGTCGATACCGCAGATGATACCGCCAGTTGGGAAGTCCGGACCCTTGATGTACTGCATCAGTTCCATGCTAGTCATCTCAGGATTATCGATGAAGGCAACACAACCGTCGATAGTCTCGCTCAGGTTATGAGTTGGAATATTTGTTGCCATACCTACTGCGATACCTGTAGCACCGTTCACCAGCAGGTTTGGAATACGAGTAGGCAGCACAGTTGGTTCCTTTTCCGAATTATCGAAGTTGTCCTCCATATCGACAGTTTCCTTATCGATATCCTGCAGCATCGATTCACCTATCTTCGAAAGTCTTGCCTCGGTATAACGCATGGCAGCGGCACCGTCACCATCGACCGAACCGAAGTTACCTTGTCCGTCAACCAATGTGTAGCGCATAGCCCAAGGCTGTGCCAGACGCACCAGAGCGCCATATACAGAGCTGTCGCCGTGTGGGTGCAAGTGTCCGAGCACATCACCGACGATACGTGCACACTTACGTGTAGGCTTATCTGAAGTGATACCATTTTCGTCCATCGAGAACAAGATTCTTCGATGCACAGGTTTGAATCCATCCCTCACATCAGGGAGCGCACGAGCCACGATGACCGACATCGAATAGTCGATATACGACTGTTTCATCGTCTCGTTAATGTCAACTTTAATAATTCTGTCTTGAGAGTCCATTAATTATAATATGTAAAATACTTATAAATTCAATTACCGTGCAAAATTACAAAAAAATATCCGAACAAACAAGCATCTCGAATATTAAAAAACCTAAAAACACCCTCAAAAATCCTCTCTACTGCATTTTCTCTCTCAAATCGACCACCCCTCGACACGAATACCAAAATGCATTACAGCGTAAATTTCAACCAAAAGCGCCTCCTCCTCTTCGTTCTGTTCAGCGCACTTCAGTGCGATGTTTCTCTCTCGTTCATCGCACTTTAGTGCGGTGCTACCCTTCCTCCCTCTTTTAGTCCTTTAGTGCGACGCTCCCCAAATCTGCAGCAAAGTCATTCAAATTGAGGCACTCCGCCCGCGTAATGCGTTTCGCTGCCGTTTCTGCACTATAATCAGCATAAGGAGCCAACACTAATAAAAACCCTTCCGAGCAGCCTAACAAATCTCTGCCTGAAGGATAAATAAACTGCCCATCTAACCCACGATTTACAATGTGTACCATAGGCAATTTCTCCTTATAACATGCCTCATACACAGCCTTTTCCGCAGGCGAGATAAAAGGAGAAATCAGTACCGTTCCGCGTCTGGCTTCTTTAAGATAAGTTTCAACTTCTTCTTGTATCTGCTCCTCAGTCAAATTCCGGTGGCAGCGAACTTGGAGACGCTCTGGATATGTAATCAAAAAAGTATTGCCAACAGCAGTATATTGATGCCCCTTCTTACCTGCCGAGAAATTATAAACCTTGTGAAGACGATTAGGAAAATGAATTTTAAGCCATAGTCGCCGTGGATTATCATTCAGATATGCTATCCACGTTTGCAGTTGTCCCTCTCTGAACAAGATACGGTCATTGAATCCACGTGAAAACAGAGGTGACTTCTCAACACTAAAGTCCTGAGAACATAACGAAGACTCTTCCCATAAAACATGGGAACAATCGCTTTTCCAAGCAGCAACAATCTTACCCAAAGAATAATCTTTGGGAAGAGTGTCACGAACATATAATATGCCATGAAAATGATCTGGCATAATCTGATAATGAAGCACTTGAACTCGACAGCCAGTTTTCCTTGTAGTCTCAGCAGCAATCTTTCTGAATGCTTCAGCGACATATTTGCCTAAAGCAGTAGGTTCTATTTCAGCAGTATTAGCGCTATCACCCACAAGCGAACCTAAAATACGTTTACGCCCCTCCGTCGTTACAGTAATAAGATATATGCATGCAGAAGTATAGTCATGCTTCTCCATGCGACGTAGCCTATTATGTTTCACAGGTGCTTTTTCCATTATTCTTTCTATTTTATATCCTTCCCCTTCCTTCATCTCTTTCATTGCACTTTAGTGCTAACCTCTCCTCTTCGTTCTGTTCAGCGCACTTTAGTGCGATGCCAACACATCAGATACACCTTCGTCATTTCTTTCATAAGATTAAACAGTTTAGGTTAAACAGATAACTATAATAATTTTGAATAGAAATTATATTCTTCTTCCTTCATTCTACTTGAGAATTCAGAAAAACTTGAACAACCACAAGGTATCCTCAAACCGAGTTTGGTGATACTACCACCATTAACTCCTTCTATTTCTGATATTATCCCGTTCTTTATTGGTGAAACTTCTTCATCTGGATGAGGGTAAAGCAGATAACCTTCTGTCGAACAAAACCTATACATATATGTAATGGTCTTATAATAGATAGCTGTAGCACTCGAACTATCGTCCTTGAACCATGATTTTTCATTCAAAGGAATATATTTCGCATCAGCAACAATCTTCTTATCAAATGAAAGATAATCAGGAATAATCTGTTGCCTTCTTGGCTCAAACAAATAAAACCTTTTGCCTGTATCTTTCAGATAATGATTGAACTTCCCTTCCAGAACAATTGCAAGATATTCTTCCCACAACCAGGCTGCATCTATCAAAATGCCATATACCTCATCTTTTTCCTGACCATATTTTAATTCCTCATGTCTCAGAATTTGCAAACATAGCCTTTGAAGTGCTGTATATTCACTATAGTAAGGATGCGACACAGGAACAAGATTTTTATTTATAATAGACTGCAACTCATCACTCATGTAGCTTGGAGTAGCACTAACGATTTGTCCTACAGCCTGCGTTGTATCAGCATCAATATTTATAATATCTTCGCGCCCATATCTGGAGATGAATTCTATTGTATGCCGAATTAACTGGGTTACATGATTGTCATAGCTGTATTCTCTGGTAGTATAGGCAATAGAACCATTAAAAGGCTCATTATACTTGATATGTCTGCTAACATCAATAACGCCCTTTACATTTGCATCATTATATTTATGAGTGATGTATTGCCTATAAACTCCCTGACTAATAGCTCTCTTCAGATACATTGGAAATAGGTAAAGAAGAAAGTCAAACACACTATCTTCATCCATAGTATGCTGAAGATTAAACAGGTTTATCTTAGCAACTTTCTGAAGCATATAGTGCAGGAAATAGTCTTCTTCTCCATTATTTGTAAATCTGGAATGAATAGATAGATGGGTTTTATTAAAACCGACAAATCCCACCAGGCTATTAGTAAAAAGCATCTTGTCGTCATCAGAGATATTACAAATAACCTTTTTCCCGAAATCTCTGTCATACTCATTGAAAGAGTCCGGAAATACAAGCAAGTTAGGATAATCCTCCAACTTAATATTGGAGATTTTCACACCAGCAATAACCTTCAAATCGGCTAGTTCCTCAGGGGTTATACCAGTTTTATTATAGTCACTTGTAATCAATATTTTGTAGTATCGTTATATGCTTGATGCAACCTTTCAATTTTCTCTTCTACATTTGTCTTTCCTCTGAGGTATTCATATAACAAACCTTCAAGATGATTAGTCCACAACTCTTCAAAGTTATTATACAAAGCATATTTCAGGAAATAAGCAGCACCAATTTGGTATGCCTTGCTCAGTCCTATCTTATCTTTATTGCTATATTCTTCTTCTCCGTACTGATCTATAATTGCAGCATTAAGATTATCCATTCTATTCTTCATTTCTGCAATCACGCTATCAGATGGTTTACCATTTGCTCCCCATGCTTCATCATCATCAAGCATAGACTGCCTTGATTTTGCAGTTATTTCTTTCCATGCAAATCTTCTTCTCATAGCAAAATCCATACTTTCCACACTCCTGTCAATATCGTTCATAGTACCTATGATATACACATTTTCAGGAATATAAAAGCCTTTGCTAAACACATCTTCCTCAGGTACCAAATTCTGATATTGTGTCTCCACTCGTCCTTTCTCTCCTCTATAACCTGCATCAATTGAGAAGAACAGTTCACCAAATATCTTGGATATTTCTCCTCGATTTATCTCGTCGATTATAAATACGAATGGTTTTCTTCTAACTACATTAGGACTTTGAGTTACATAGGTAGCTGTCATTCTATCAGGTACATTCGCTAAATATGATATATCTTCTCTCTCATATTTGTACAACTCATTTAAAACAGCCCAATATGCCGAAGCATTACATCCTCCAATAGCCCTTCTTATTTGTTCTGAAATATTTGAAATACTACTGAAAGAATGAGCATTAGGAAAAGCCTTTGCTAATTTCAAAAGACGATCAAACGAGACTGTATAAGTTCTATCGGAATCCGTTTCAAGACTTCGCAAAATGATATTATTAAAGTCAGAAACCTTCACAATCTTCATCTTGACACCAGTCCTTAATTCCAGTTCGTTTATCTCGCCTTCCTCAATCTTATCTATGAGTTCATTATATTTGTCAGTAAACGACTTCTCTTCTTCCAGTTCATCTTTCGTTTTCTTACTATCCTCCAGATTCTTGATAGCTTCTTTGCAAAACTCCTTGAAAACACCATCTTTCCTTTGGAATCCAAGTGTTTCTCCTTCCTTTATAGGGCGCAGACCTTCAACAAAATCTGTATAATCATATGATGGATGGAACTGCACAAGTTTACACTTAGCACCCATTCTCTCAGCAATAGTCCTTGCCATATATGTTTTTCCTGTTCCAGGAGCACCAGTAAGAATAAGGTTATAGTTACCCTTTAGTAACTTTATAAATCCATCATAATTATTATTACTCATATTTGTTGCAGTTTGATTTCCAACAATTAATTCATTAAGTCTATCCACATAATCCTTATACTTTGTTATGTTAGTCAAGGTTTTCATGGCACTCTGTTCTGTAGATACCCATTCTCCCACATTAGTCCACTCAACTTTTCTAATATGTTTAAAATCATCTCTATTTTCATCATAGACATAGTCTGATTTTATTACACCTCTACCGATAATCTTGGTCAATCCTTTCTTGGCAAACACAATATCACCTGGCTTCATTTCATTAGCGAATTGCCAAACAGCTAAGGAATCATTCTTAGCATTACCATCTGTTGGGTAATAATTCTTTATCTCAGACCTTACTTCTTCACGAGAATCATATTCAGACAAATCACCTAATTCATCCCAACCAATACACATAATTCCTTCTTCTTGGCATTCTTGCCATTTCGAAGCATTTTCCCCGGGAGAATATATCCAATATGACATTCCATACTTTATAGGTGATGGTTCTTTAGCTGTATCTCTTGTGCTTGCACCAGCAGCCTTATATTCTTTCCATATGTTATTAAGTTTTTTTCCATATACATGAATATCTTCATCTGTCCTATTATCAATTAGAAATCTTTGAATATCTGCCAAAGTAGTATCATTTGAAATACTCATTCCCATTTTTTCCGCTATGACTCGAAGCCTATCAATACTATAATATGGAACAATTTTTTCATTGGAATATAGAAAGGCTATCTTCCATTTTATCATGGGGAATAAATCCCTTATTTTTTCAACAGCATCCAAATCTGCTTTTCGACCACATTCTGCCACAGATATAACAACCTTTTTTACGTTTTCAAAAGCTTCTGCAGCAGTCGTTCCTAACTTAGAATTCCATGCATACTTATCGTCATGAAGAGTATTAGGTTTATATTTGGGTGGCTTGTTATATCGATATATGCCAAATTTGTAAGAATCATTTCCTTGGACACTACCCAAGGATCTTGTTTTAGTCTCTACCCAATAACAGAAAGAATCGGAACGATTCAGATTTGTATATTGCTCTAAGGTCATATCCTTTAGTTTCTCTAAAGGAAACCTCTCCAGAAATTCTTCATTTAGTTTATTATGTACTTTGTAATCCATAGTGATTAGATTTTATTCAAAGTTTAGAGGTTAGATAGATAGATTATTAGTTTGTTCTCATAGTAAAAATACTAGCTTTTTATCCTCGAACTTATTGTTCCACTACTTCTACCCATTTGCAAAGCTATTTCTTTAATAGAAACGCCATTACTTATATATGTTTGTAGTCGTTCATCTTAATTTGCAGTTCAGGGAGTGTTTCACTTCAGAAGTGTTAGTTTTCACCTCACAAAGATAGAGTATTTTTTTCAAACTATCATTCTTTTCTTTCGAAAAAAACACGTTCATGAAATCATCTCTTTTTTCTTGAAAATTTTGCAAAGTCTACGTTCTTAGGAAAAGAGTCAACCTCTCCAGTGAAAGTAGTCAACTGTACTCAGACGAGGAAGTCAACCAATTCAGTACGGGTAGAGAAATGTTAAAGAACAAGGCCTAAAAAGAGTCAACCAAGATGGTTCTTCTGCAATTTAGTTGAAAAGTACATGTTCCAATACAAGTTTGTTCTTCAATAGCTCAATGCCAGCCTTCCCATACATCAGCCGCTTCACGGCTTTCAATTTATTGACGTATCCTTCTGTAATTCCATTTGTGACGTTAAGCCTGATAGTGTTTCTGACAGCCTTGTAATCCTTCATTATTCCGAGAATGAAAGTCTTTAACGTTGCAATAGGGGTTCTCCAATATGTCTTCATCCATCGGATCAGTTCTGTTGTATCTGAGCCTGTGATGATTGCATAGAATCTCCCTGTTGCATTGTACATCTCACGGAACCATCCTAATGTATTGAGAATTCCTAATGTAGCAGTCTCTTCTTCTGTCATGTCTTTCTGCCTGATGGCCTTATCGACCATTGCTGTCAGGGTCTTGATAGGAACTAGTTCAGACCGTTCGTCCTTGGGTCTGTTCTTCGTGGCAGGCTTCCATCCCCTAGGCCTGTAACCGCGATGCCCGTCTGACAGGTATTTGTAGTGGTCGTAAAATGGGGTCAGACTACCGCTGAAGCCTTGTGTTTTGATTTCCTCAAAGATAGAACTCATAGCTCTTCCCTTTGCACATTCCTGCTCTACATACTTGTCATAGCGATAATACTGGTTTCTGAGCTTGCTGTTCCTAGCAGGGAGCCTTTCCGTCTTGCAGTATTTTGTCGCAGTCTGTCTGGCTATCCCCAGTTTCTTGGATATGGTGGTTGGCTTAAAACCTTTGCTTTGCAGTTCCTTTACTTCCTTGAACATAATGTCACGGGAATCTGTCTTCTGAGGCTTTGGCGCCTTTTCCTCTGTGTCTTCCTGGACGACTTCCTCTACTTCCTCGTTTTTACGGACAGCCCTTCTGTAGTCATCATAATGCTCGGCTATCAGCTTACCGAATCGGTCGTATATGTTTTTTACAAGATGGAATTTGTCTGCGACCTCTGTCACAGGCTTATCAAGTGCTGCTATGGCCGAACTATAATCCGTAGACCTGTCACGACTGACAAGCTCTACCTGTCCATGACCTTGCATCCACTCACGGAAGCTGTCTGTTCCCCTGTCCCCAAGCAGGTCTATAGGCCTGCCTTCATTCAGATCGATAACTATACTGCCGTAAGTGACTCCCTTGCGCCATGCCCAGTCGTCCACGCCTACCTCACGGACATCATCATAGGAGGACGGACGCATTCGGTGAAGATCCCTTAACACCGTAGATGAGCTTACTGGAATACCAAACAAAGACAGAAGTCTGCTTGCTGAGTTTGATGATGTCGAGATACCTTGCCTGGCAACGGCAACCTCACATCTACAGGTGCGCCTGCGATAGCGGAACACCTCAGTTCCTGGCTGCTCGGCAAAAGTGGTTTTATCGCATTCACTATTATGGCAGAAGAACTTGCGTACCCCCAGATAGATAATCGCCCTATGCCCAAGAATTGAAAGGTCATGAATAACTCGCACATAACGGCTGTGCACCTTCTTGCTCTCATGTCCGCAGTAAGGGCATATTCCTTCTTCCGAAGAAGATGTGGCATACACATGAAAAACTCCATCAGACTGCTCTATGTTTTGAACCTGAAGTCCTGATGATAGGTAGATTTGAGAGATTCCATCACAATCTGGCAATTTTGTCGCAATCGGATTGCCGCATTCAGAATTATTTGTTGTAACTTTGTCGCCGTTAGGGTATTTGTACATTGATTTTTCCTTTATGTTTGGCGATATAAAGTTACGAAAAATTTGTCAGATATCCTAATATTTTGTATTATAAAACATTGACTATTAGTTAATTAAATATAATTGCAATACTTCAAAAAAAATCAAAGATCATCATGAGGTAAACGATGCCTAGACAACAATTAGGAATCGTGCCTTTCAACTAAATTGCAGAAGAACCACCTAAATCAGGAAAATACAAATAAACACAATGTCTTGCAAACGAAGACACATATAAAGCCGTGGACCTAGTCTATAAACTCTTTTTGCGGGGAAAAGGTTAGACCATCAATAAAACCTTTACATAGATTCTTCTTGAGCAGATTTCTCAGTTCTGGAGGCATTTTTCTTGTTCGGTGAATATCAAGGCGAAGATGATTCAGATATTTGAAGAACCATACGATCCATGGTTTCTCTCCTCGTGAAGCAAACATGCCATTGCGCATATAATAGTAGAACTTCCATGCCGATTCTAGGGTCGCTGTTTTAATACTTGCACCATAGTTTGTTGTCGTTTTGTGAATAACTATACTTGATGTTGTGAGATAACCTTTATATCCCGCTTTTACAATACGAGAGGTGAATTCTGCATCATCTACCCAGATAAAGAATTCTCTGTAGGGTAGCCCAACCTCTTTTACGATCTTGCTAGGAACAAGAAGTGAAACAAAAGATGCAGAACGAACTGCATATAGCCCTCCTCCTAAATCATAATGGTTAACATAGCCTGGTATATTCATCTGATGTATGTTGCCATCAGTCCATACGACTTTACTGTTTACAAATCCGATGTTTTCTTTACGTTTTAATATGCGTATCAAGTTATCTAAAGCATCCGTTTGAGGAATAGTATCATCATCCATAATCCAAATGGCGTCAACCCCCATTTTTGTTGCAATGGCAATGCCCTCGGCAAAGCCCCCTGCACCTCCTATATTTTTCTCAAACGATTTGACAAATAAATCTTTGTTGTCAATTTTCTGAAGGAATTCAGTTGTGCCATCTGTTGATGCATTATTAATGACAACAATTTTACATACTTGATAAGTTTGTCGACTAATTGCGTCTAAACACTCCCTTAGGAGAACAAGGCGATTATATGTTACAACAACGGCTGCTATCGTCATTTGATGATGATTATTATGGTTGTACTATTCATTTTATCTATTAATATATTTGACCTGTTAGCTTGGCGAAGGTACGTTTTATCAAGATCCACCGATGTACCCTTTTTAGATTAGTTTTTCTGATGAGATCTATCTGTTTTTCTAAGGAGAAACTTTTTCTATATGATAACACAAAGAAATTTGCTATGTATGAGCTCCAATGGTATTTATAATGCCAATAGTGACCAATCCACTTGTTTGCCGCAACTAAATGGTTGGCACATTCAAACAAGGCAATCGACAATGCGTATTGTTCCACTGTAACTGGCTCCGATCCGTCATCTAACATGCTATCGCATACAGCAAGAGCCATATCTGTGACTTTGCCTACAATTGAAACTGGAATGGCAACAACACCTGCATTCCACATGTGATGTCGTGTGCTTATAGTAACGCCCGCATAAGTCTTGCCGTTAACTGTTTGCCACATGCTTAAAGATCTTTCTTTCATCTCTGATGGACAACCTTCGTCCAGGTGCATCATCCCATAGTTATTGCTTAGTAGTGCTTTTATCTCCGTCAGTGAACCATGTAGATAGGTATCGCCATCCAGATACATTATAGCTTTGTTTGGAGATATTTGTGCAATATGTTGCAACACTTTAATCTTTACCCGCCAAAAGAAGTCATGCTTGCCACGCCATTCCTTGATCCGTTCGTTGGATATTGGAATGATGATTACATGAGGTAAATAGCAATACATTGTCGGCGTATCGGTAACTACGTAAATTGTATCATCGTCACTGATTTGAGAAAGAATGGTGCGTATAGAGAATTCAACTTGCATGTGGATGACAACATTATTGCCGATTACAAAATAGACTATATTCATAAAACATAATTCTTTTTTCTGCAAAATAAATTGTTCCCATGCAATTATCAAAGAATATGGCGTAAAAAAACATTTTTTTGTCGTCTATACAAAATGTATGTGATAATTATGTAACTTTGCACACATTCAACATGATTTTGCATGAGACAAGAATCATGTTGCATAATAAAATTGTTTAAAACAAATCATGCAAAAGTTTAAAGATATTCTTCAATGGCCTTTATGGCGTAACCAATGGATGTTGTTCTCCTTATGGATGCTAATGATAGTTATTTCTGTAGGATTACACATGCATAAATTCAACAATTTTCTCATCTACAAATTCACCTTTTGGCATGCAATAGATGGAAAAAGCATTTTTGAAAACCATGGTGATCATGGTGATGTGAACCACTATGGACCCATCTTTAGTATTATTATTGCGCCATTTGCTTTAGTAAGTGGAAGAGAAACCTCACTCGATAGTATAATGCTTTGGTTGGGAGTTTTTCTTTGGCATCTGGCTTTGGGAGTTTTCCTTTGGTGGGCCATTAGAAAAAGTCCGCTGACCACAGAACAGAAAGTGGTGATTATTTGGTTTACTGCTCATGAAATGTTGAATGCACTCGGTATGTCGCAGTTCAATGTCGCAACAGCAGCAATGATTTTGTTGTCTTATATATATATACGTCGTGATAGTGAGATGTGGAGCACGTTTTGGATTGTACTTGGAACGTTGACCAAGATGTATGGAATAGTCGGTTTGGCTTTCTTCTTTTTTGCTAAGAGCAAACCTAAGTTTATTATGTGGTTGGTTATATGGTCGGTTGTGCTATTCGTTATTCCTATGCCATTCTTTGGTGCTAAGTATGTAGCTGAACAATATATAGAGTGGATATTATGTCTTGCTGATAAAAGCCAAGAGAACCTTCTGTCAGACTTCCAGAATATATCCTTATTAGGTTTTGTGCGTAAAATTGGGTATGCATGTTCAGCTGGTTTGAATGCCTATTATGCAGTTTTTGATCGTCGTGCTATTCCTGATATGTCAAATTGGTGGATAGCCCGATGGAATGATTTGTATCTAATCATTCCAGGGATTATATATGGTGCTTTGCCGTACTTGAGAATAGGTCAATATAAATCTTATTATTTTCAGTTTATGTGTTTAGCATCTGTACTGATGTTTGCAAATATTTTCAGCACTGGAGCTGAAAATAGTAGCTATATAATCTCTATGTTGGGTGTGGGAATATGGTATGTTGCTGTTCCATGGGAGCGAAGCCGAACAGATCTGTGGTTGATGATTTTCTGTTTCTTCCTCACGTCACTTTCTCCGACAGACCTGTTCCCTGAATATCTTCGCACTCATTGGATTCGACCATTCGCTCTGAAGTCAATTCCAGTAGTGGTTATATGGCTGAAATTGATATGGGAAATGTGTACTCGTAACTATAACGCTCAGTCTCCGTGTGAGCCATTGGTTACCTCGAAATAACGTTTCAATACTAATAGTGAGATTAGTTTCTCCCGTTCAGCATCTTGAAACTGCCTGACGTATTCGTGAGCATGATGGATAATGGCCGCGGCTTCGTTAGGGTGTTCAATGTAGTATTGAAGGCGTTCCTCCAGGTCTTCAAAGTCTTCACGTACCTCAATATAGTGATAATTGGGTATAAGTGTTCCCTCCATAAACCATGTCTCGCGTTTCAGTTTTGGAGTAACAGCAATAGAGTTAGATGACATTACCCATTTCAAGTTTGAAGCCACATCATTACCTTCGAGGGACATGATGAACTTATAGTCTAGATGTTCACCGATGGTTAACTTGCCTTTCTGCCATTCGGGATGTTCCTCTGAACGATTTGTTGAGGCGGCATCCACCATAGGGTGCCCTTCCCAGCGGTTTATGAAAAGGTCTCGATTGGGCTTGTATGGTCCTAAATCGCCACGGAAGATAGCAACATTGCGCTTTTCAGACCATGGTTTGTGGTCGTTGACAAAAAGAAAATGACGATTTTTGTCGAGCTTTAGCAATACAGAATTAATATTATTTTCCACCAACGGACGGCTTTTAACGATGGAAGGTGCTTCTGGTACATGAATCGTATCGCCTGGTACAAGAATCCACTTGTACTCGCTACTGAAAAACCTTGCAATCTCTATGGCATCATGATAGTAAGATGACTGACCAGTCATTGGTTGATTTTTTACTTTAACCGCTTCAGATTGCCATATCCTCTGATCTATAGGGCTGTCAATATTCAACTGATTGTAATAGTCAACACGTTTAAATATTTCTTCACAATCTTTCCTCGTGTCAAGTTGTTTGAGAATACGTTTCCCTTGCCATTGGGTAAACCAACGTGGAGTAGCCTCATGTAAATAACTTCGTACATAGTATTTCAAATTGCTATTCTTGCCGCTATGTATCAGATAATATATTTTTCTTTTATCCATGATATTGATACTTTTTATTTACAAAGGTACAAAAAACTAAGAAATCCCAAAGATTTATAATTATTTTATATACCTTTGCATTATGAAAACATTAGTTATACACCCTACTCACTTGAAGGAACGTGGGGAACATATTGATCGAATGTTGCGTGATATCGGCTTGGAATATGACATTGTTAATGAAGGCAATGATGACCTGCAAGTGAAAGCGTATTTAAAAAAGTATCTTAAGAATGGTCAGGAAGAAATGCTTCGCAAAGTGCCTAGATCGCTTTGTACCATCTCTCATTTTCTGGCTTACGAAATAATACTGTCAGAGGGTCTTGAGGGTGCTTTGATTCTGGAAGATGATATATTATTACACAAGGACTTCAAGATGCAATTTGAACAAAGTATAAAGGAATATGAGAGGTACTATCAAAACAAAAATATCATCATTTCATATGAAGATAGCCCTCTATTGTTTGTTCCTCGAAGTCTGCGCGAGAAGGGACGAATGCTCTATTCTGGGTATCGGGATCGTTTGTCAGGAGCCTATTTTATCAATAACTGTGCTGCAAAAGCGATTCTTGATGAGTTACAAGCTAACCGATGTGATAGAGCTATAGATTTGTATCATTACCAACTTATTCAAGAAAAGGTTATCAATTATCTTTGGTGTCATCCTTCAATAGCGACACAGGGTACAGCTACAGGTTTTTTTGAAACGTCATTATCGTCGAATAAAAAGAAATTGAGAAAATTAAGTTGGTTTTTTCAGAAAAAATACAAGTTGTTGCTTTATTGGTTCCGTTAAACGTTCTGTCTATTCATAAATAAAAATCATATCAAAATGATTCCAAATAAGATACACTATTGCTGGCTCAGTGAGGACCCGTTTCCTGCTAAAATCAAGAAGTGCATGGATACATGGGTAAAAACCCACCCTGACTATGAGATAAAACGTTGGAGTACAAAGAATTTTGATGTCAACTCTGTTCCCTATGTGCGTGAGGCTTTTGAGGCTAAGAAATGGGCATTCGCAGCAGATTATATCCGTATGTATGCTTTATATACCGAGGGCGGAATCTATCTTGATTCAGATGTTTTTCTGATTAAACGTTTCGATAAATTTCTTGATAATTCTTTCTTTTCTAGCATGGAGTATCATCCTATCCAGATAGAGAAGTGCGGTTCTATGCAATATATCGATGCTGATGGCCGTCGTACGGCTGATGTCTTTATCGAGGGCATACAGATTCAAGCCGCTGTAATGGGTGCTGAGGCTGGCAGTCCGTTTGTAGCTGATGTGTTGGAATGGTATAAGGATAAACATTTTGTGAGGGAGGACGGCACTTTGTGCACCGATGTGCTTTCCCCATATATCTATGCTCGTGTGGCAGAGAAATACGGATTTGTGTATAAAGACATAGATCAGCAACTTCCTGAACGCATACATATTTATCCGTCGGAGATTTTTGCCGGAAACAAACATGAGGTGACTGCACGCAGTTATGCTATTCATATGTGTGCTCACAGTTGGCACCCTACTTTGAAGGAGAAAATAAAGAAATGGTTGGGAATAAAACGATAAACAAAGGGCGAGATGGGAAATTATAGTGCATACTCAACAATGACATTCACAGATCGCATTATATACATGCTTCTTTATGGTTTTACTTTCGTCCTATCTTTGTTGCCTCTGTGTATCTTATATCTGTTGTCTGACATTATATTTGTCATATTGTATCATATGATAAAATATCGACGTGCAGTTGTGAGAAAGAACTTGCGGAAATCATTCCCAGAGAAAACTGATGAGGAAAGAACAGAGATAGAAAGAAAATTCTACCATTTCTTTTGTGACTATATTTTTGAGACTATAAAACTGACAACCATAAGCAAAGAAAAGATTAAACAGCATGTTAAATACGTGGGCTTAAATCATATATATGATGCGCTGAAGGAGGGACATAGTGTGGCTTTGTATCTGGCGCATTATTGCAATTGGGAATGGATAACCTCCATAGGACTTTATATGCCCAATGATATTTTGGGTGGTCAGATTTATCACGTTTTGGAAAGTAAACCATTCGATTCACTGATGCTGAAGATACGAAGCAGAATGGGCACCGAGAATATACCACGTTACGATTCTTTTCGTCGAATGGTGAAGGAGTTTAGAACGGGACGTAAGATGGTAATCGGGTTTATCTCAGATCAGGGACCGGAGATGCACACTATTCATCATTGGATGGATTTTCTTAATCAAGATACAGCTGTGATTACTGGTACAGAAGTAGTTGCAAAAAAACTTGATTTTGCTACTGTGTATTTTGATATTGTGCGTGAACGAAGAGGGCATTATGTGGTGAATATAATACCTTTAACCATGAATTCAGCCGATTACAAAGATTATGAAATCACTGAGATGTATTTTAATGCTCTTGAACAAACCATTAGACGTAATCCCGAGTATTGGCTCTGGACTCATAATCGTTGGAAACGTACTCGAAAGCAATATGAAGAGTATTTAGCAACTCATTCTAACATTAAGTAATAGAGGTATGATTTTTGTTCGGGACAAGAGCCAAATGTGCAACAATCTGTTGCAGTTTGCACATGTGTATGCATGGGCGCGTGAACATGGACGTAGTGTGATGTCCATGCGTTTTAGCTACAAATACAGGTTCTTTCGGATCAGTAAATCGAATCTTGTCAGTTTTCCTTTGTATATTATGGCTAAATATATGGCAGCCCTGAAACTTTTACCTACAGCCAACTTCAAACATGCGGAGTATGATGCAAAAGCCTCAGAAAGGAAGATGTTGTGCCACAGACACATTGTAGTTAGTGGATGGTATGTTCGTTTTTACGATCTGTTTTTGAAATATAGGAGTGAGATATGTTATTTGTTTACTATTGATACACAATACACGGTGCCTGTAAAACATAAGATGCAACAATGGGATGGAGTTCGTCTGGGAGTGCATATTCGTAGAGGTGATTATGCGGTGTGGAAAGATGGAATATACTGTTATAGAAACGAAAAATATGCTCGTTTTATCGAACAATTTGCTAATCTGTTTCCAGAAAAGAGTATTGATGTGTTCCTATCCACTAATGATTTGTCAGTAACTGCTGAGGCTTTTTCACAACTTGTCCCCGATAATCGTATCCGTATTCATTTATTGAGTGGGAATGCTGTGGAGGATTTGTTTATGTTGTCGGAATGCGACTATATCATTGGTCCTCCAAGTACTTTCTCACTTGTTGCAGCTATGTACAGGGACGTTCCTCTGTGTCGCATGGATACAGTCGGCTCAGAGGACTTGCAATTGTCTGATTTTCGTCTTTTTGATTATTGGTTTCGCAGGATTGTATAAGAGTTTATTTCTTGCTACTAAGTGCCAATCTGAAACCTACAAGGTCGCGTCTGCGACGTTGGTCATACATAAATCTGTTAGTGGAGCGACAGTAGCGTGGCAAGCAATCATATCCACCACCTCGGATAACATGAAAGCTACTTGATAGTTTTCCGTCGGGTGTTTGTCTATACCAGTCGGCACACCATTCCCACACGTTTCCAGACATGTCGTACAAGCCAAGTTCATTGGACTTGAGTTGTGCCACAGGATGTGGTAGATGTACAGTATAGTTTGACAATGTATAGGCGGTCTCATCGGGATTATTACTGCCTGAATAAATGTAGCCCTTGGATTTTCTGCCACCCCTTGCTGCATATTCCCATTCTGCTTCAGTAGGTAGTCGGAAGTGTGCCCCTGTCAACTGGTTGAGTTGTTTGATAAAGGTCAGACACATGTCGTAGGTTACATATTCTTTAGGCATTGTATTCCCTTTTTCTTTGTCAAAATGCCTTCCCATAACTGCACTCCATAGTTCACGAGTAACTTCAGTTTCTCCTATGTAAAAGTTATTCACCAGTACCTTGTGGGGTGTTTCGTCGTCGTCAGCCTCGGTATCGTTGGGAAGTGCTCCCATCATGAACTCTCCACCCTGTATGAACTTCATTTTGAAGGTTACATCCTTTACTATGAACACCTTTGTGGTGAATCGCTTTTGAGCTGAAACTCCCAATGGAAGCAACAAGAGTGCAATCGTAGCAACAACCTTCTTATTAATCACTGGCAGTGGTCCTACTGCCCACCAAAGTATTCTCAACCAACAGAAGAAATATGTATATACATCAAGCCAAAATGTCTTATGTACGTATTCGTGAATCCATGCTGGACATAATACATCTGTAGGGAGAATACAGAAATTTATAACAAGTAACCAGAAAAGTGTCCAGTCTATCCATGTTCGTTTATCCTGTAACCAGAATGCCATTGCGTAGAAAGGCAGGGTGATGATGTATGTATGAGTCTCTGGGCAGTCACTAAACAGAATCATAAATCCTGTTATAACTGCAAGTGTTTGCACTCTGAACCTAAAATCACCCCATCGTTTATATCGACAAAAGAATAGTATTGAGAGTATGGCGAAGACAATTATTTGTACTTCCCGGTAATTTGGTAAGAGTATGGGCTTCAGTCCACGAGCAAATAAAATACCGATGAAATCGGAATCGCTGTGATGACTTGCAATCATGTCGAACATCTGTTGGTATAGTTCGAACGGATTGTCGAAATTTGCGTTCAGTAAAGGAAGGCAAATAAGTGCAGCTCCGCAGAAGATAGCATATCCGAAGTTACGCCACATCTTGGGGTAGCATAGCAGAATTGCAAGTTCGGCTGCTCCATAGACTTTTGTAGTAGCTGAAATCATAATTAATAATACTGCCCAAAATCCCTTCCCACGTTCAAGTAGAGTGAATGCAAATATATAAATATAGGCAACTATTATATTGTGTTGATAACAGAAAACGGTTTGTAATATTACAGATAAGAGGAAAAGAAAAATCCAGTGCTTATATCTGTCCAGTTGTTGTGGTAGAGTTTTGATGGCAAGTGAGAATAGGCAATAGTTTCCTACGTTCCAGACGAATGGTCCTAACCACCATGGAAGAAAAAAAATCGGAGCGAAAATAACACTAAAAACAGGAGAGTACAGGAAGTAAATGCTATGAGCTTGAGCATATTCCAAATTATATGGACTAAGGCCTTCCCAGAACATTCTGGTAGAATCTTGGTAGTCGAAATAATTAGTATTTCTGCCTCGTGCTACTTCTAAGACTGTAGCGAGTAAGGTGATTGCCATACCAAGCCAGAACACGCATCGTGGGTTGCTGAAGAACCACTTTATAGCATTTATAATCTTGTTCACTTGAATTTGAGAATTAGTTTTGTGATTTTATGTATTTCTTCATCGTTTAGTTCGTAGTAAAGGGGTAAGCGAACTAATGTGTCTGCATATCTGTCGCAATTTGGAAGAGAACGTCCGTCATGTTTGTCCTCGTAGTATTTGCTGGAGTGGAGTGGTAGATAGTGGAATGTGGTCTGCACACCATTGTTTTTCAGATAGTTCATAAATGCTGTACGTACTTTTAGCGAAGGGCACAATAGATAATACATGTGGTAGTTGTTTGTGGCATAATCTGGAATGTCGGGTAATGTTATTCCATTACCAATTTTGCCTCTAAGCGCCTTGTCATATTCTTCGCATATGTGTTTGCGTTTATTTTGGATGTCTTCCATCTGTTCCAGCTGAGCCCAAAGAAAAGCTGCATTCAGTTCTGAAGGCAGGAATGAAGATCCCATGTCGCACCAACCGTATTTATTAACCATTCCACGGTAGAATTCAGCTCGGTTTGTACCCTTTTCCCACAGTATTTCTGCACGTCTGACAAATCGTTCGTCGTTTACTACTAGCATACCACCTTCTCCACAGTTTATATTTTTGGTTTCATGGAATGAAAATGCTGCTAAATGCCCGATTCCACCGAGTGGTTTTCCTTTGTAATATGAGTCTATAGCATGTGCTGCATCCTCTACTACAATAAGGTCGTGTTTTTGGGCAAGCTGCATGATTGCATCCATGTCACAAGCTACTCCAGCATAATGAACCACGACGATGACACGGGTCTTTTCATTGATGAGCGGTACAATATTATCAACTGTAATATTAGGATTTTCTGTTCCACTATCTGCAAAACGTACATAAGCCCCTTCACGAAGGAAAGCTATTGCAGAAGATACAAAAGTGTATGACGGAACGATAACCTCATCACCAGGTTTTAAGCTGCATAGCATGGCACACATTTCAAGAGCATCTGTACCAGAGGTGCAAAGCAAGCACTTGCGGAAGTTGTAGTGCTTTTCAAAGAAGCCATGACATAGTTTTGTAAAATCACCATTGCCAGACATTGTTGTTGAGTGGCACACTTCTTGAATATAACTTAACTCTCTTCCTGAGCAGTATGGTTTGTTAAATGGTATCATGGATTATATGTTTATAGTGTCTTGAACAATAAATACTGGGCGACCTTTAACTTGGTCGAAAATTTTTCCAATGTAGAGTCCGAGGATGCCCATCATGAAAAGAAGTACTCCGCCTACAAACCAAATCGAGAAAATAGTGGAAGTATATCCCTCTACCTCGTTCCATCCGGCATATTTCGCGAATATGTTGTAAATAGCCATCAAGAATGAGAGTAGTGACATTGTAAAACCAATTCCTACCGCAAGGTGGAGTGGACGGTTGCTGTTACTTATGATTGAATTGTACGATAGTTTTAGTAGTCGTCTCAAGTTGTACGAACTCTTTCCTTCAAGTCTGTGGTCATGATATACGTCTACAGAACTTTTCTTGAATCCTAACGTATGGATTAGTTCAACGAATGAACGTGAGTATTCTGGTATGTCGCAATAAGCTTTGACAATTTGTTTGCTATAGATACCAAATTCTGCAATGGCTTTGTCTGTATGGAAGCCGCTCAGGAAGTCATATACCATGTGAAAAACAGCAGACGACATCCGTTTTAGGAACGTATCGTCACGCACCACTCTCCGTGCACTAACTATATCGTAGCCTTCCAAAGCTTTTTTGTACATAGCTGGCAGGTCTTCGGGTTTGTTTTGCAGGTCGCAGTCTATCACTGCTACATATTCACCACTTGAATAAGTCAAACCTGCTGTTATTGCATATGGCTGTCCAAAGTTGCGACTAAGATTAAGACCTTTCACCTTCTTATCTTTTGCACATATCTCAACAATCTTTTCCCATGAATTGTCGGGTGAACAATCGTTTACTAACAAAATCTCATAATCATCTGTTAGTGGACTGATTGCCTTATGAATTCTGCTTACCAGTTCTGTAAGCATCTTTTCTCCGTGATAAACGGGTGATACGATTGATAATTCCATTACAGCTCATTTTTTTAATACACCAATTCATCATTATTCATACGTCCCATATAGCTCTGGATAATTGCTTTTACTCGCTTCTCCATATATGTAGTCTTCTCTGTTTCCTCCGCTTGCAGGTCTTCTGTTAGCATCCAGTCTTTTTTGTAGTTGTACAGTGCTTTAGTATTAGTTCCGTCAAACATCAGGACGTAGTCGCCTTCAACATATTGGTATATTCCGTTGTTATAGTTTACAGCCCAAGTTTGTTGATTGGGTGTTGTCAACAAGTCATTTCCAAAAGCTATATATGGATTGGGATATCCGACATAACTCAGTACTGTCGGCATTATGTCTATCTGTTGTGCAATAGCATGACGACGTTCTGCCTTAAGTCTGCCTGAAGGGTCAAAGAAAAGTATTGGCGAACCATACAGACCTAATGCAGTCTGGTATTCTGCATGGTCACTGATGTTTGTGTGGTCACTGGTAAGTACGAATAATGTATGTTCATACCAGGGTTGTTTCTTTGCTGTTTCGAAAAACTTTCTCAGAGCCATATCGGTATATCTGATGCACTTGTGTATAGGGTTGTCGCCCTCGTCGGGGAAGATAGTTTTGTATTCTTCTGGCACTGTGTATGGGTGGTGACTTGAGGCGGTGAACAGTGCAGTCATGAATGGTTCTTCCATTTCTGACATCTTGGTAGCGTAGTATTGCAGGAATGGTTCATCCCATATAGCCCATGTCCCGTCGAAGTCTTTGTCCCCATTGAAGCGTGGGTCTTCATTGAATTCTGTTCTGCCATAATATTTCTGAAATCCGGTGGCGCGAGCAAATGCCTGAAATCCCATCGATCCGTTTTCTGCCCCGTGAAAGAAGGCTGACTGATAACCAATTTTTCCCAATTCACCGGCAATTCCACTCACATTGTTGAGTGATGCAGGAGTTAGGAAAAACGGTTCAACGAACATTGGAATACTACTCAGTATTGATGGCATTCCATCGATACTTTTTCTTCCGTTAGCAAATGTGTAGTCAAACGATAAGCAGTGCTGGTATAATGAGTCAATGAACGGGGTATATCCTTTGTAGTTTCCGTCTTCCAACAGTTCGTTGTATGCTCCTATGTATTCCCGTCCAAAACTTTCAATGATAAGTACCACTACGTTGGTTTTCGTTTCTTTCGTTTCTTTAGAATTTGCGTTATGTATCGGACTATACAATTGGTCCATTTCTTCCTGAGTCATGTATTCAGGAACTGTAAAAGGTGTTTTGTTTAACGTGCGAATTAAAGAAAATGGAGTATTGAGTACTACAGCAGCCTCCTGCGGATGATTGACGTATTGATTAGCATTGCTTATAGTAATTGGTCTTACTGCGGTTGTAGCTCCTCCTCTCATACCGCATACAGTTAGTGGTATGTATGCCAGCAGATAACAACCTGTGATAAGATAGAACGCCAGATATCTTCTTCTTCTGTTTAATACTATTCTACTTTGTGGGTTTGCGTAAACAAAATAAAGAATGCAGGCTATGAGTGCAACGAAAAGAACGAGATACCAATGATGAATGAATTCGGTAAAGAATATAGTCCCTAAATTGCCTTCGTTGCTAAACTCACTGAAAACGGACATGGTTGTTCTTCTGCCAGTATATTGAAAATAAACGGAGTCCATTACATTTGCTGCTACACAAATGGTGTTTACTACGATAAATACCCACTTCGCTACACTCCTCCATCCTTGACAGTGAGCATAGGGTAGGGGCATAAGCATAAGAAGTGCGTACAAACTGTTGGTGTATAGAATGGCTGATGTGTCGAACAATAGACTACCTTTCACAAGGTCTGTCCAATCGTTTTTAAACAGAGTGTCCTTGAATGTCTGCCAGTTTTCAGCGATGAACTCTATACGGCATATGGCGTACACTACGTACACCAATAATATATTCCAAACGAATGCAATGACGTTGGAATAGACTCCTTTTTTTATATTTATAAGACTTTTCATTTTATGGTGCAAAGTTAGTAATAATAATTCAGAAATGCGTATATTTGCCACGAAAATCATATTTATGCCATCTTCTAAACCATACGATTATCTGATAGTGGGTTCCGGGCTTTTCGGAGCTACGTTTGCGTATAGAGCTACTCAGGCTGGAAAAAAGTGTTTGGTTATCGATAAACGTCCACATCTTGGTGGTAATGTTTTTTGCGAATCCATCGATGGAATAAACGTGCATAAATATGGTGCACATATCTTCCATACATCGAATCAAAAAGTGTGGGATTTTGTCAATTCCATCGTGCCTTTCAACCGATATACAAATTCTCCGGTTGCAAAATATGGCGGCAAACTTTATAATTTGCCGTTCAACATGAATACATTCTATCAGATGTGGGGAATCACCACACCTGAAGAGGCGAAGGCAAAAATAGAAGAACAGCGGCAGGAGGCTTTGTCTGCTATGCAAGCAGCGGGAGTTTCAGAACCTCGCAATCTAGAGGAACAAGCTCTCGTGCTTATAGGACGCGACATATACGAAGCTCTTATCAAGGGTTATACTGAAAAACAATGGGGACGTAAGTGTACGGAACTTCCTGCATTCATCATCAAACGTTTGCCGGTTCGTTTCGTGTTCGATAATAATTATTTCAACGATAAGTATCAGGGCATTCCTATCGGTGGTTACAATTTACTGATAAACGGACTTCTTGCAGGTGTAGATACGAAGGTTAATACTGATTTCTTCGATAACCGTAGTTATTGGGAGAATGTTGCAGATAAAATTGTTTTCACGGGAAAGATTGACGAATTTTACGACTATCGTTTTGGTAAACTTAATTATCGTACTGTACGGTTTGAACAGGAAATTATCAACCAACCGAATTATCAGGGTAATGCTGTTGTGAATTATACCGAGGCATCTGTGCCCTATACTCGTGTCATAGAACATAAGCATTTTGAAAAATTCGGACAAGACGTATATGACATTCCTACAACGGTTATCTCCAAAGAATACTCTACCGAGTGGCAGGACGGAATGGAACCATATTATCCTGTCAACGATGAGGCTAATAATCGTTTGGCTCAGAAATATCGTGACTTGGCAGATATGAAAACTAATGTGATCTTTGGTGGTCGTCTTGCTGAATACAAATATTATGATATGGCACCAATCATTGAGAAAGTGCTGCAAATAGATATAAAATGATTACATATACAACTGATGGTGTGAAAATGCCAGCTATAAAACGTCGTGACGTAAGTGCTTGGATAAAAACTGTAGCGAAGTCTTACGGAAAATCCGTTGGTGACATAGCTTACATTTTCTGTAATGACGAGAAAATTCTTGAAGTCAATCGTCAGTATCTTCAGCACGATTACTACACCGACATAATCACATTCGATTATTGTGAAGACCTCGTTGAAATGGGTATTTCTGATACTATTTCCGGTGATATGTTCATATCGCTTGATACAGTTCGCACTAATGCAGCCGGACTCGGAGTCGATTATCTGCAGGAACTGCATCGTGTCATCATTCATGGCATCCTCCATCTTCTGGGTATAAACGATAAGGGCCCGGGAGAACGTGAAATTATGGAAGCAGCGGAAAACAACGCCCTCGCCCTCCTAACCCATTGACGATATCGATAATACTAAAAATAATACATTGAATCATGAAACGTAACATTGTAATCACAGGCGGTGCCGGATTCATCGGTAGTCATGTAGTTCGCCTTTTTGTAAACAAGTATCCAGACTATAAGATTATCAATCTTGATAAACTCACCTACGCTGGTAATCTTGCAAATCTTAAGGATATTGAGGATAAACCAAACTATAAGTTTGTCAAGATGGATATTTGCGATTTTGATGCTTTCTACAAACTTATGCAGGATGAAAACATCGATGGAATCATACATCTTGCTGCAGAAAGTCATGTGGATCGTAGCATCAAAGACCCATTTACTTTTGCTCGTACAAACGTGATGGGAACACTCTCTCTCCTTCAGGCAGCAAAACTCTATTGGGAAAGTCTTCCTGAGAAATATGAAGGAAAGCGCTTCTATCACATTTCTACTGATGAAGTATATGGAGCTCTTTCTATGACTAACCCTGAGGGAATTCCGTCTCCGTTCACTACACAGGCATCCAGTGCTGAGCATCATGCAGCTTACGGAAAGGATTTCTTCCTTGAGACTACAAAGTACAATCCTCATTCTCCATATTCTGCCAGCAAGGCATCAAGCGACCATTTCGTTCGTGCTTTCCACGACACTTATGGAATGCCTACCATAGTTACTAACTGTTCAAACAACTACGGACCTTATCAGTTCCCTGAAAAACTGATTCCACTTTTCATTAATAATATCCGCAACCGCAAACCACTCCCTGTTTATGGAAAAGGCGAGAACGTGCGCGACTGGCTCTATGTTGTAGATCATGCACGTGCTATCGACATAATTTTCCACAATGGCAAGATTGCTGAGACATACAATATTGGCGGTTTCAACGAGTGGAAGAATATTGACATCATAAAAGTTGTAATCAAGACAGTTGACCGTCTGTTGGGCAGAAAAGAAGGCGAAGATCTTGACCTCATTACTTATGTTACTGACAGACTTGGACATGATGCACGTTATGCTATCGATTCCAGAAAACTGCAGAAAGAACTCGGCTGGGAACCATCACTTCAGTTTGAGGAAGGCATCGAGAAAACTGTTCGTTGGTATCTTGACAACGAGGAGTGGCTTAATAATATCACCTCTGGCGAGTATGAAAAATACTACGAGAGCATGTATAAAGACAGATAAAAACTCTTTGTATTAGGTAAAATAAAAGCGATGCGGTTAGTTCCACATCGCTTTGTTTTTTTAATATTCTTCCTCGTCCCAGAGGAAATCTTCTTTTGATGGATAGTCTGGCCAAATTTCTTCGATTGATTCGTAAACATCACCTTCATCTTCAATTTCCTCAAGGTTCTCGATGACTTCTAGAGGGGCTCCCGAACGGGTGGCATAGTCAATGAGTTCTTCTTTGGTTGCTGGCCATGGAGCATCCTCCAAGTTTGTAGCAAGTTCAAGTGTCCAATACATAATAGAAAATATATTTTAAGTGATTATAATCTTGTTATTTGCCTATTCCTCTTTCTTGAAAAGGCGCGCGAAGGTACAAATTATTATTATTCCTTCCAAATAATATCTTCTATTTTGTTGTCTTGGTTCAGTTTTCTGGCGAGCAGGAAAAAATAATCGCTCAGTCGGTTTACGTATGCCATCACATTTTCATCTACATTTCCACCACTTTCTGTCAGACGTATGATGCAGCGTTCAGCTCTGCGGCATATTGTTCGGCATACATTGCAAACGGCTGCTGCGCGACTGCCCCCGGGTAGGATGAATACTTTGAGAGGCGGAAGCAGACTGTCGATACGGTCTATTTCCTTTTCTATATCCGTTACCACCTCATGCGAAATGATGAGACTGCTTCTCATGGCTGTCTTAGATGTGTCTGTAGCGAGATGTCCGCCTACAACAAACAACTTATTCTGTATGCAGCGAAGTGTGTCAACGTCTTGCTTGTCTGTACAATAAGTAATGAGTAGTCCAATCTCACTGTTTAGTTCGTCGATGGTGCCATAGCTTTCTATGCGGTCGCAGCACTTTGATGCCCGTTCTCCGCCAACCAGACTGGTCGTTCCTTTGTCGCCTGTTTTGGTGTAGATTTTCATAGTATATAATTTTGCTTTATTCGTTTAGTGTCGAAAAGAACAAGTCCGCGATGTCGCATATCAAAAGTGATGCGTGCATGAGGGCTGTTCAATACATACTGCCATAGAGTTTCGTTCTTTCCCGATATGTCCTCAATGACCATTACTGTTTCAGAGTCTGCAGCCTTTTCTGCTTCGTGGTATTCGTCAACTGAATGAATCACTATCACCCCAGGATGCCACAACCTGATACGGTATAACTGTCGTTCTGCCTTCGTTCGTAGTCCTTGTTCTTCGTATGCGTAATAGTGTAGATTTTCGAATAAAACGTCACGTATCAGTTCGTAGTCGGTAGGTGATTGTATACCGAAACCGTGACGATGCCACCATCGTGGTAATGCAGTCGTATAATTATATAATGTTCGCGAGAGTGACAAGTCGGTTAGTTTTTATTAAATTCTTTTGCAAAGATAGTTTTTTATTGTGTAAAATGCAGAAGTTAAAATGTAAAAGTTTTATCTTTGCCACAAATAAATCTGACTTATGGGAAAGACAGCACAGTACATCAAGAGTATTGATATCGAAGCTCTATGGAAGGGTGGCAAGCACATCACGTGGCAGTTGCAACCCGATGTGAACATTCTGAGTGGCATCAACGGAGTAGGGAAGAGTACCATCATAAACCACTCTGCTTCTATGCTTGATATGATTGACAAAGGTGAACTCAGTGCAGGTAAAGTGGCACAGGGAGTTTCCATAGAATTATATCCAGCCGATGCAACGAGCATTAAGTTTGACGTAATACGTTCGTTCGATCGTCCTTTGCTACATAGCGATTTGCTTGAAAAACTCTCTGATTCACGTGTGACCACCGAACTGGATTGGCAGATATATAAATTGCAAAAACGCTATTTGGACTACCAGGTTAATATCGGAAACCGCATCATCGAACTGCTTACTTCGGGCGATGCTGCAGACCAGTCGTTGGCAGCCCAAGTCGGAGCTCCTAAGGCAGAGTTTCAGGATACCATTGACGAACTCTTTCATGATACAGGTAAGACGATAGACCGTAAGAGTAATGAGATACAGTTCTTCCAGCGTGGCGAAATCATCACTCCTTACCAGCTCTCAAGTGGTGAAAAACAGATGCTCGTCATTTTGCTTACTGCCTTGGTCGAAAATCAAGAACACTATGCCCTGCTGATGGACGAACCGGAGATATCGCTTCACATTGAGTGGCAACAAAAACTGATTAGTCTCATTCGGAAGATAAACCCCAACGCACAGATAATCCTTTCCACCCATTCGCCTGCACTCATCATGGACGGATGGATGGGTAATGTAACCGAAGTGAACGAAATCACCCAATAGGTTTTTACGCACAAACGCTTAGAAGTATGCAAACCTTAACCTCAAATTTGAATAGCCGTTATTTTCAGGCAGCCAACCAACTGCAGAAACGACGTAGGAAGCGCATCATAGTTTATGTAGAGAGCTATGATGATATATTCTTCTGGCGTAATGTGTTGGACGACTTTGAAAACGACGAGCGAGAGTTTGAGGTTATGCTGCCCTCGCGTAGTAACTTGTCGAGAGGTAAGAAGACAGTACTTATGAATACTCTGGGGCAACATCTGGGACAGTATATGATTGCCTGTGTTGATGCCGACTTGGACTATCTGCTTCAGGGAAGAACCAATTCTTCGCAGGCAATGCTTGGCAATCCCTATGTTATTCACACCTATGCTTATAGCATTGAAAGCCTTCAGTGCTATGCACCTTCGCTTCATACCGTATGTGTGATGGCAACACTCAACGACCGTAATTTGTTCGATTTTGAGGCATATCTTCTCAAATACTCCGAGGCTGTTTACGAATTGTTTGTTTGGGCAATATGGCTCTATCGTCAGACGCGTTTCTCGGAACTTCCCCTTAACACCCTTAATAATTTAATAAGTGTAGAAAGGGTGAATGTGTTTAATCCAGATGAGGCTATAGAACGCACTCGCCATCAGGTGAACCGTAAAGTGTCCTGGATGCAGCGTCATTATCCGGAGGCAAAGGGAGAACTGCGTCCACTTAAGGAAGAACTGGCTTCGCTCGGACTCAATCCGCAGAACACCTATATGTACATTCAAGGTCACCATCTGCTTGATAACGTATTAGGCGCGGTACTTGACCCTGTGTGCAACATACTGCGACGCGAACGCGAAAAAGAAATAAAACACCTTGCAGGCAAGAAGCAACAACAAATGGACAATGAACTTGCATGTTATCAGCATTCACAATGCCCTGTAGAAACTATGGTGCATAGAAATACTGATTTCAGAGATTGTCCTGCCTTTTCTCAGATTGTTGGTAGCATAGAAAAATTGTTAACCAAACTCTGATTATTATAGGGTAAACTTATACATTTAGGTGGATAAACTACCAAAACCACTGATTTTTTAGTGATTAGGCTATTTTTCTTCGTTTTTTTGTTTGAAATATGAAAATGGAATATCTATTTTTGTGATAAATTTTAAAACCAAAATGGAGCGGGAGAGACAAATTAAGATTGATACCATTGAGGATTTAAACCAATTATTCAAAATTGATTCGAAGTGCCAGCAGGTATCACTAATCGAAGTAACATCTAAATCTGTATCACCAAAAATAGATGAAACCCAAATAGGTTTTTATGCTGTCTATGTAAAGGTTCCGAGCGAGGATCAAGTGCAGGTAAGCAAGAGACAGAATGATGAGGCTGTGGCTGATATGACGATGTTGGCTCCTGGTAGTTCAGTTCGTGAGATAGTCTCTGAACTAAAAGGCTACAAACAAGTGATTGGTTTATTCTTCTCTCCAGATCTTATAGCTGCTTCTACATTTGGAAGACATTTCAGTGAATACACATTCTTTCAATACAACCACGAAGAGTCGTTGTTGTTGGGCGAGAAAGAAAAAGATATAATTCTTGCGATTTTCAAAAGAATTCAAGCAGAGTTGCAAGGTGAAGAGGATAGAAACACGCTACATATTCTGACTGATCAGGTAAAGCTGGTGTTGGACTATTGTCTGCGCTTCTACGACAGACAGTTCAACAACCGCCATAATCAGAATTACCAGATTGCACAACAGTTCTTGCAGAACATCAATCTGTATTTCAATAATGGCACGGCAAAACAAATGGGAGTTCCTACAATCAGCTATTTTGCTGATTTGGCTCACACCTCACCAGGTTACTTCAGCGACATAATTAAGAAAGAAACTGGCGTAAACATAAAAAAATACATTCAGTACAAAATCATTGAGGCGGCAAAGCAACTGCTCGCGGCTACCAACAAGCCAATCAATGAAATATCAGAGTGGCTCGGCTTTAAATATCCACAACACTTCACAAGACTGTTTAAAAACGAAGCGGGCATGTCGCCACGTAACTATAGAAAACAAAGAAAGTAAAATTCTTTTTCATAACTCCATCATTAAATACATAGTTATTATTAATTTATCGTATTTAATTGGCCTCAAGTATATGTGAATATGCTTGAGGTATTTTTTTTTGTTAGATTGTCAGTTATTTTTTGTTTGTATGTTATATTTTTTACGTTTTTCTTTTCACTTTTAAACTGAAATATCTAACTTTGCTGACAAATTGTAATTAATGCTATGGAAAAGATTGACAAGCTTGACAAGCAAATAATGGAGATTATCTCCAGCAATGCCCGTATCCCATTCAAAGATGTGGCTGCCGTATGCGGAGTGTCACGTGCTGCTATCCACCAGCGTGTGCAGCGTCTGATTGACATGAATGTAATCACAGGTTCCGGTTATCATATCAGTCCCAAGAGTCTGGGCTACAAGACATGTACCTACGTAGGTATAAAACTCGAAAAGGGTTCGATGTATGCACGTGTGGTTGACGAACTCAAACTCATTCCCGAAGTGGTTGAGTGCCACTATACTACAGGTCCTTACACCATGATGATTAAGCTCTATGCTCGCGACAATGAACAACTCATGGAACTTCTGAATCGTAAGATTCAGGGCATTCATGGTGTCGATTCTACCGAAACCCTCATATCGCTTGACCAGAGCATCAAGAAACAGGTGCCTATCAACGTTGAGGAAATCGATGCCAAGCCGGTTAAAGGGGGTAGGGCAAAGATTATTCTGAGTGAAGACGAATAAATCGGATATTCTGATTACACGATGAGTGACGGAAACTTCAACCGACAGCTGTTGCCCAAGACCGAACTCTCCTCGGGATTGCGTGCTGGAAAGGCTATGATGCGAACAAAAGCAGAGGAGGCTTTCGATGCAACGATTAAACAATTTTTCCCGATGGAATCGCAAAGTAAAATAGACGAAATAAAGTCATACTTTATGCAAATGCTGAGAAATTAGAACGTTTCTCAGCTTTTTTTTTCTTTTCGTTTGGAATAGTAAATCAAATAATATATTTTTGCACACTTTTGGACGGACTCGTCAATTTTTCATTTGACAACTTATCCGTTTTCCAATATGTAAACTAAAAAACAAACTAAATATTAATCAATTAAATTCAACATTTTATGTGGTTATGTAACTCTTCAATTGGAAGAAAGGTAGTCATGTCTGTAACAGGCTTGGCGCTTGTACTCTTCCTGACGTTCCATGCATGCATGAACGTAGTAGCACTCTTCAGTGCAGAGGCGTACAACCAGATTTGTGAATTGCTCGGCTCCAACTGGTATGCTCTTGTAGCTACTGCCGGTTTGGGCGCACTTGTAGTTATTCACATCATCTACGCCTTCATCCTTACAATCCAAAACCGTAAGGCTCGTGGCAACAACCGCTACGACAAGACAGACACTCCTGAGAAGGTAGAGTGGGCAAGTCAGAACATGTTCGCACTCGGAGTAATCATCGTACTCGGTTTGGCTCTCCACCTCTTCAATTTCTGGTACAACATGATGTTTGCCGAGTTGGCAGGCACTACAAGCCAGATAGCATCTCCTACTGACGGATTCGAGTGGATTGTGTACACATTCTCAAATCCTATCTACGTAGTTCTCTATGTAATATGGCTTTGTGCTATCTGGTTCCACCTCACTCACGGCATCTGGTCTTCAGTTCAGACACTTGGTTGGAGCGGACACGTATGGTTCAACCGTTGGAAGTGCATCAGCCAGGTATGGGCTACTATCGTTATGGCAATGTTCCTTATCGTTGCCCTCGCATTCGCATTCTGTCCTGACTGCCTTGGCGGCCTCGACGGCAGAGTAGTTCCATTTGAAATGGCATTCTAATCAATTAAAAACACACAATTATGACAACAAAGTTAGATTCAAAAATACCTGAGGGACCAGTTGCTGAGAAATGGTCGAACTATAAGGCACATCAGCGTTTGGTAAACCCAAAGAATAAGCTCAAGCTCGATGTTATTGTAGTTGGTACAGGTCTGGCAGGTGCCAGTGCAGCCGCTTCATTGGCAGAAATGGGCTTCAACGTAAAGAACTTCTGCATTCAGGACTCTCCACGCCGTGCACACTCTATCGCAGCACAGGGAGGTATCAATGCAGCAAAGAACTACCAGAACGACGGCGACTCTGTTTACCGTCTCTTCTACGACACAGTAAAGGGTGGTGACTACCGTGCTCGCGAAGCAAACGTATATCGTCTTGCCGAAGTCAGCAACTCCATCATCGACCAGTGTGTGGCTCAGGGAGTTCCATTCGCACGTGAATATGGTGGCACACTCGCAAACCGTTCCTTCGGTGGTGCACAGGTAAGCCGTACATTCTATGCAAAAGGTCAGACAGGTCAGCAGCTTCTGCTCGGAGCTTACTCAGCCCTCTCTTGTCAGGTAAACGCAGGCAAGGTGCAGCTCTACACTCGTTACGAAATGCTCGACGTAGTAATCATCGACGGACGTGCTCGCGGTATCATCGCCAAGAACCTCGTAACTGGTAAACTTGAGCGCTTCTCTGCTAACGCTGTAGTAATCGCTACTGGTGGTTACGGAAACACATACTTCCTCTCTACCAATGCAATGGGCTGTAATGTCAGCGCAGCAATGTCTTGCTACCGCAAGGGTGCATTCTTCGCAAACCCATGCTACGTACAGATTCACCCTACTTGTATTCCTGTTCATGGCGACAAGCAGTCAAAGCTTACCCTCATGTCAGAGTCGCTCCGTAACGACGGTCGTATCTGGGTTCCAAAGAAACTCGAAGATGCAAAGGCTCTGCAGGCAGGTACAAAACAGGGATATGAAATTCCGGAGGAAGACCGTGACTACTACCTCGAACGCCGTTACCCAGCATTCGGTAACCTCGTACCTCGCGACGTAGCCAGCCGTGCAGCTAAGGAGCGTTGCGACAAAGGCTTCGGAGTAAACAACACAGGTCTTGCCGTATTCCTCGACTTCTCAGAGTCAATCCAGCGCCTCGGCATCGACGTAATCCGTCAGCGTTATGGCAACCTCTTCGACATGTACGAAGAAATTACCGACGTAAACCCAGGTGAAAAGCGTATCACACGCGACGGCGTTGACTACTACAACCCAATGATGATATTCCCGGCTATCCACTACACAATGGGTGGTATCTGGGTTGACTACGAACTGCAGACAACCATCCCAGGTCTGTTTGCTATTGGTGAATGTAACTTCTCCGACCACGGAGCAAACCGTCTTGGTGCATCTGCCCTCATGCAGGGACTTGCCGACGGATACTTCGTACTGCCATACACCATCCAGAACTACCTTGCCGACCAGGCTATCTGGCCACGCATCTCTACCGACGCACCAGAATTTGCCGAGGTTGAAAAGGCAACAGAAGAGCGCATACAGAAACTCCTCAACATCAAGGGTAAGCGTTCAGTTGACTCTATCCACAAGGAACTCGGTCACATCTGCTGGGAATACATCGGAATGGGTCGTACAAAGGAAGGACTGGAGAAAGGTATCAAGCTCATCGACGAACTCCGTAAGGAATTCGATACTAACCTCTTCATCCCAGGCGATCGCGAAGGCATGAACATCGAACTCGATAAGGCTATCCACCTCGATGACTTCATCACAATGGGTAAGCTCATTGCCTACGACGCCCTTTCACGTGAAGAGTCTTGTGGTGGTCACTTCCGCGAAGAACACCAGACAGAAGAAGGCGAAGCAAAGCGCGACGACAAGAACTTCTTCTACGTTGGCTGTTGGAAGTACCAGGGTAGCGACAACGTTCCACCTACCCTCATCAAGGAACCACTCGAATACGAAGCAATTAAGGTACAAACACGTAACTACAAGAACTAATCACCATGGCAGAAAAAGTTTTGAAACAATTCACAGTTAAATACTGGAAGCAGAACGGTCCTAAGGACGCTAATGCTCATTTTGAAGAGAAAGTAATGAAGGACATCCCTGGTGATACTTCGTTCCTCGAGATGCTCGACATCCTCAACGAACAACTCATCGAAGAGGGAAAAGAACCATTCGTGTTTGACCACGACTGCCGCGAAGGAATCTGCGGTATGTGCTCTCTCTACATCAACGGTACTCCACACGGAAAGACAGAACGCGGAGCAACAACCTGTCAGCTCTACATGCGTAAATTCAACGACGGCGACGTAATCACCATCGAACCTTGGCGCTCAGCCGGATTCCCTGTCATCAAGGACTGTATGGTCGATCGTTCTGCATTCGACAAAATCATGCAGGCAGGCGGCTACACCACAGTACGCACAGGAGCACCACAGGATGCCAACGCCATCCTTATCTCCAAGGAAGACGCCGACGAAGCAATGGACTGCGCCAGCTGTATCGGTTGCGGTGCCTGCGTAGCAGCATGTAAGAACGGTTCTGCAATGCTCTTCGTCAGCTCTAAGGTATCACAGCTTGCCCTCCTCCCACAGGGACGCATCGAGGCAGCTCGTCGTGCCAAGTCAATGGTAGCCAAGATGGACGAACTCGGATTCGGTAACTGCACCAACACACGCGCTTGCGAAGCCGTATGTCCAAAGTGCGAAACCATCGCCAACATCGCCCGTCTCAACCGCGAATTCATCAAAGCCAAATTTGCGGATTAGCGAGTACAGAGCCAAGTTTACTTGAGCTATATACATAATGTTATGAAGCCTATGCACCCAGCATAGGCTTCTTTGTTTATGTGCGACATCATAAAACGACAAAAATTTATCTGAAATTTTTTTTTCGCAAGGTTTGATAGTATATTTGCAACGTGGATTTCATGAATTGCTTCACCCTTACCAAAGTTTTTCTCCATATTTGCGCTTATTTATGTGCATTTGAAGTGCGTTTGAAAGACGTTTGTTGTACGTTTTATAATCGAACAACAATCGAACAACAAACGGACAACAATCGAACAGCAAATGAAGAAGGGTTGGAAGAAATATGGTGGAAAAGAGTCAGAGGAAGGCAAAGGAGAAAAAAATACAACATATAAAACAGAAATATTATGAAGAGAAAAGGTACAGGTAAAGGCCTGATGGCAGTGGGCAGCCTGCGAAAAGATGGTATAACCACTTATATGAAGCAAGGAAGGTTAATATTGCGTTCTGCAAACTCAATGGAGAAACGCAGTAATACTTTGCCTCAGTTTATTCAGCGACAGAAAATGCGACACTCTGTTGCATTGTGGTCGTTGCTTAAGTATTGTAGGCCTATGTTTACCAAGGGGGCTACTGCCTATAATAATTTTCTTTCGCTCGCCAACCAGTTACCGGTTTTGTATGTTGAGAAAGTTGTTATGGGAAAAACAGCATTTCTGATGCCTGGAATACCAGTTAGCGATGGGACGTTACCTGAGATTAAACAACAGTTAGGTGAGGTTGACGGACAACCGGCTCTGATTACTGATCTTGACATGGAGAAATGGGAACCCAATACTAGTCTTTGGCTCTTCACTGCCACACAGACAGGCAGTGATGTCGATGCTCGTGTGCTGTTTGATAAGCGTGCCGTTTCATGGATGGATATGACTATGGTTGATGGTTATTGTGTGTTGAAGGGTGAAGAATTTGCTGATGAAATGAAGGGGTGGGCTCTAGTTATGGTAAAAGGAGAACGCTGCTCACCTCAGAGAATTGTGACTCGTTGTACTTTATATCAGCAATTCACTACAGACGAAGCCTTGCAAATTGCTATCAAGAGTTATGGTGGCTTGACTCCAAGCTTATAGTTATATCCTCTATATTATAAGGCTCATCCTGCGGGGGGGTGAGTTTTTTTAGATACTAACAGATGCTACAGGAGTTAGGAGTTGACTAACGATAATCTTAACGAAAAACGAATTCTCTAATTCTTGATGAAAACGAAAAAAAAGCTGACTGGGCAAATGCCTGGTCAGCTTTTTTGTGTATTAGTATGCTTGTTCGTGAACTCCTTTGACGGCACGTCCGGAAGGGTCGTTCATGCCTCGGAAGGCGGCATCCCATTCGAGGGCGATGGCTGTGGAACAGGCTACGCTGGCTTCTGACGGTACGCTGCGGGCAGCGGAGTCGCTGGGGAAGTGTTCGGCGAAGATGCTGCGATAGTAGTATTCTTCTTTGTTCTTTGGCGGGTTGATAGGGAAGCGCTCGGCTGCATGTGCCATCTGTTCGTCGCTCACTGCAGCTGCTGTCATTTCCTTTAGGGTGTCAATCCAGGAGTAGCCGACTCCGTCGGAGAACTGTTCTTTCTGCCGCCATGCTACTTCCTGTGGCAACATGTCGGCAAAGGCGGTGCGGATGAGTTTCTTTTCGATGGTGTCGCCCGGACACATCTTTGCTTCTGGGTTGGTGCGCATTGCTACGTCGAGGAATTCTTTGTCGAGGAATGGTACTCGACCTTCTACGCCCCAGGCAGAGAGACTCTTGTTGGCTCGCAGACAGTCGTAGAGGTGTAGTTTGGAGAGTTTGCGAACAGTCTCTTCATGGAAGTCTTTTGCTGTTGGCGCTTTATGGAAGTAGAGGTATCCACCGAATATCTCGTCGGCTCCTTCACCGGAGAGTACCATTTTGATGCCCATCGACTTGATGACTCGTGCCAGAAGGTACATAGGTGTGGAGGCACGAACGGTGGTGACGTCGTAGGTCTCTATGAAGTAGATGACGTCGCGAATGGCATCGAGTCCTTCCTGAATGGTGTAGTTTATCTCGTGGTGAACGGTTCCGATATGATCTGCTACGAGACGTGCCTTAGCCAGGTCGGGTGCTCCTTTGAGTCCTACGGCAAAGGAATGGAGGCGTGGCCAATAGGCTTTGGTCTGTGAGTTGTCTTCGATACGCATTTCAGAGAATCGTTCTGCAAGGGCTGAGATGACTGAGGAGTCGAGTCCGCCGCTGAGGAGTACTCCGTAAGGAACGTCGGACATGAGTTGGCGACGAACAGCTGCTTCGAGTGAGTCGTGCAGTTCTGTGATGCTGGCAGGGTTGTTCTTGACGGCATCGTACTCCATCCAGTCGCGCTTGTAGTAACGCTGAAAGTTGATAGTTGATAGTTGAGAGTTGACAGGTGATGAGGTTCCAATGTTGGTAACGAAATGTCCCGGAAGGAATGGTTCGTAGCGTTCGCACTGACCTTCGAGGGCTTTCAGTTCGCTTGCCACATAAATGGTGCCGTCGGAGTCGTAACCGATGTAGAGTGGTATGACACCGATTGGGTCGCGGGCAATGAGAAATACGTCTTTTTCTTCATCGTAGAGTACGAAGGCGAATATGCCGCTGAGGTCTTCAAGGAAGTTGATACCTTTCTCTTTGTAGAGGGCGAGAATCACTTCGCAGTCGCTGCCCGTCTGGAATTCGTATTTTCCTGCGTACTGACGACGTATGTCCTGATGGTTGTATATCTCGCCGTTGACAGCAAGTATTTGTTTTTTGTCGGATGAGAAGAGGGGCTGACCACCACTTTCAGGATCGACAATACTAAGTCGCTCGTGGGCAAGAATGGCACTGCCACCACAGTAGATGCCGCTCCAGTCGGGACCACGATGACGTATTTTCTGACTCATCTTCAGAGCTTTGCTACGCAACTGAGGCGTCTGCTCTTTTACTTTTAATATTGATACTATTCCACACATATGATTGTAAAGTTTAAAGTTTAAAGTTTAAAGTTTAAAGAATTTTCGTTTTGGTTTTCGTTTTTCGTCTTTCGTTTTTCGTTTTTCGTCTTTCGTTTACACATATGTCATGTATAAGTAGTTGGTTTGGGCAGGATATTCGGCTGCGAGGGTGTCGATTCGGTTTACCTTTGGGAGGAGACCGAGTGATTTACGCCACTTGCGTATGGTGAGTCCTGCTTTTTCCATATTCATGAGGGTTTCGAGTCCGATGGCACGACCAATCTGGAAGTCGGAGAATCCATATATTTTTGCATCGTGGAAGTAGGGGAAGAACTCGGGTGCTTCGAGGTATTCGAGCAACTCGCTATAGTCTGCATATTGTGAATATTCTGCAAGCATGGCGGAGTCTTTGAGATGCTGGTCGATGTCGATGATATGTTTCAGTTTTCGGAGGAACCAACGGTCTATCTTCGTGAGCTGATGTATCTGTTCGACACCATAACCTATTTTCATTGCCTTCGATACTACGAATATGCGCATGTCGGTAGGTTCGTGGAGTGATTTGTCGATATTCGGAATCTTCAGTTCGTGATTCTCTACAAATCCGTGCATTCCCTGACCTATCATACGCAGACCTTTCTGGAGAGTCTCTTCGAAGGTGCGTCCGATTGCCATCACTTCGCCCACACTCTTCATCGAAGAACCAAGTTCGCGTTTCACTCCCTGGAATTTTGTGAGGTCCCAACGTGGTATCTTCACTACTACATAGTCGAGGGCTGGTTCGAAGAATGCTGAGGTGGTCTTGGTGACTGAGTTCTTCAGTTCGAAGAGTCCGTAACCGAGTCCGAGTTTTGCAGCTACGAATGCCAACGGATAACCTGTGGCTTTGGAGGCAAGAGCTGACGAACGACTGAGTCGCGCGTTCACCTCGATGACGCGGTAGTCTTCCGATTGTGGGTCGAGGGCGTATTGTACGTTACACTCGCCAACGATGCCGATATGACGGATAATCTTGATGGCAAGGGCACGCAGTTTGTGATATTCGGAGTTTGTAAGAGTTTGACTTGGAGCTACTACAATGCTTTCACCTGTATGAATGCCGAGTGGGTCGAAGTTTTCCATATTACATACTGTGATACAGTTGTCGTAGCGGTCGCGAACTACTTCGTATTCGATTTCTTTCCATCCGCGCAGACTCTTCTCTACAAGTACTTGTGGGGAGAACGAGAAGGCTTCCTCAGCCTGAGTTTCCAGTTCGGCTTCGTTGTCGCAGAATCCGCTGCCGAGTCCGCCGAGTGCATAAGCTGCTCTCAGGATTACGGGGAATCCTAGTTCGTGTGCTGCCTTGCGTACCTCCTCGATTGTGCTCCAAGCCTGACGCTTGATGGTCTTTACACCAATTTCGTCGAGTCGTTGCACGAAGAGGTCGCGGTCTTCGGTGTCTATGATTGCCTGAATAGGTGTACCCAACACTTTCACTCCATATTTCTCAAATACGCCACGATGGTAGAGTTCTACGCCGCAGTTGAGTGCTGTCTGTCCTCCAAAAGAGAGCAGGATGCCGTCGGGACGTTCCTTCTCAATGACTCGTTCTACGAAGTCGGGTGTAACGGGTTGAAAATAGACTGTATCGGCAACTCCTTCAGATGTTTGTACTGTAGCAACATTCGGGTTGATAAGTACTGTATGAATACCTTCTTCCTTCAGTGCTTTCAGTGCCTGTGAACCACTATAGTCAAATTCACCTGCCTGTCCGATTTTAAGTGCTCCAGAACCGAGAAGAAGAACTTTGGTCAGTTGAGAGTTGACAGGTGACAGTTGAGAGGTGAAATGTGAAATGTTAAAAGAGTTTTGGCTCCGCCGAGCCGTTTGCACACTCCTTGCAGATTGAGCCTCTTCACAGAAGCATTCTCGGCTCATCTTCAATGTCGTGCTCTGCGCGGGTTCGTTTTTCGTTTTTCGTTTTTCGTCCTTTAGTTCCTTTACAAATTCGTCGAAGAGGAATTCTGTGTCCACAGGACCAGAACATGCTTCGGGGTGGAACTGGGCGGAGAACCAAGGGTTTGTCTTGTGACGAATGCCTTCGTTCGAACCGTCGTTCATATTTACGAAGAGGGGTTCCCAACCATCGGGTAGGGTAGTGTCGTCGACTGCGTAACCGTGGTTTTGACTGGTGATAAAACACTTCGTAGAACCTACGAGACGTACGGGTTGGTTGTGGGAACGATGTCCGTATTTCAGTTTGTAGGTTTTTGCACCTGCTGCACGAGCCAGCAGCTGGTTGCCTAAACAGATTCCCATACAAGGACGAACTGGTGTGGTGTTGAGAAATGTACGGATATGTTCAACTGTCTTGCTACATTGTTCCGGGTCGCCAGGACCATTGGCAAGGAAGAGCCCGTCGAACTCGAGTTGGTTGAAGTCGTAGTCCCAAGGTACACGAACCACTTCTATACCTCGATTTATCAGACAACGTATGATGTTTGCTTTTACTCCACAATCGACGAGAATAACTCTTTTTTTAGTTGAGAGTTGACAATTAGGTTTTTCGTCATTCGTCTTTCGTCTTTCGTTAATAGTTGGACTGTAAGTGATTACGTCTTTGCATGAGACTTTTTCTACCCAGTTAGTAGAGCTGTAATCAAAACTCTTACCTCTTCCGTCATCCATCTTACATTTTCCATCTGAAATCTCTATCCGTCCTATCATTACTCCGTGTTCGCGTAGGCGGGTAGTAAGACGACGGGTATCGATGCCTGTGATAGCTGGAATCTTTTCACGTTTCAACCACGCAGACAAACTCTCCTTTGCATTCCAGTGGGAGTAGTCTTCACTGTAGTCTGCCGCAATCAGAGCTTTTACATGAATGCGATCGCTCTCCATGAAGAGAGGAATTCCGTTGGGTGCCAAGTCGGTACTTGGTACTCCATAGTTTCCTATAAGCGGGTAGGTGGTGACCAGTATCTGTCCTGCATAACTGGGGTCTGTCAAACTCTCTGGGTAGCCTGTCATAGCGGTGTTGAACACTACTTCGCCTGTAGTGTTGGCTTCGTAACCGAATGAGCGGCCTATGAATTCGCTACCATCATCTAATATTAATTTTGCTTCTCTCATTTTGCGTTTTTTTTTTATTGACAGTTGATTATAGTTGCATTTTAAGTTTTTTCTCTACGAAATCCACGAAGGCTTGGTTGCATAGTCTTGTGCCTCCGGATGTGGGGTAGTTGCCTGTGAAATACCAATCGCCTGGATGGTTCGGACAGGCTTTGTGTAGCCCCTCAATACTTTGGAATACCAGTTCGACTGGTGTCTGCATGTTGTTGGGACGCAGCATCTCGACAATCTTCTGGTTTATCTCTTCGACTGTAAAGGGGGCATAGATGCGTCGAACATGATTCTCTGTTGTAGGTTCTGTTTTACAAAGACGATATGTCTCAGCTATTATCTGTTGCGTGCTGCGCTCGTTGATGAGAGCTATAGCTGCACGGAAGGCACATAACTCTTCGAGATGCGACATGTCGATGCCGTAGTAGTCGGGGTAACGGATTTGAGGAGAACTACTAACCATGACTATTTTCTTTGGGCGCAGACGGTCGAGAATTTTGAAAATACTCTCGCGAAGGGTTGTGCCTCGTACGATGCTATCATCAATGATAACCAGATAGTCTTTGTATGCTTGTACACTTCCGTAGCTTACATCATAAACGTGGGCTGCGAGGTCGTTGCGTTCGTTGTCCTCAGTGATAAATGTACGCATCTTGATATCTTTCCATACTACTTTCTCTGTACGTACGTCGAGTCCCTGTTTCCGAAAACCGTCTGTCATTCCGTAGTAAGCTACTTCGGCTGTGTTAGGAATGTAGGAGAAGACTGTGTTCTCCACATCTGCATCGATGGCTTTCATGATTTGCGGCATGAGTTGTTCGCCAAGACGTTTGCGTTCCTGGTATATGTCACAATCGGAACCGCGACTGAAATAGATGCGTTCGAACGAACAAGCTGCATTCTGTTTTGGTTCGATTATCTGTTCCAGTTTCAATTCGCCTGATTTATGTACGATGAGTGACTGACCCGCTCTCAATTCTTTTATGTCCTTAGCTTGGAGGTCGAAACATGTCTGTATGACAGGTCGTTCGGAAGCGAGTACTACGATTTCGTCGTCGTGATAGTAGAATGCGGGACGAATGCCCCACGGGTCGCGAATGGCGAAGAGTTCGCCTGAACCTGTGATTCCGCACATTACATAACCGCCGTCGAAGTGTTTCATCGTCTTTTTGAGTATGTTGGCTATACATACGTTGTTGTCGATGTAGTCTGTTATGGCTGTACCCTGTAGTTCCTGGTCTTTGGCTTCGCGATAGAGTCGTTCTACTTCGCGATCGAGACGATGTCCCATCAGTTCGAGAGTGATGTAGGCATCGCCATATACTCGTGGTGACTGACCATTGGAGATGAGATACTGAAATACCTCGTCGATGTTGGTCATGTTGAAATTGCCACAGAGACTTAGGTTCTTTGCACGCCAGTTGTTGCGACGCAGAAAGGGATGTACATACCCGAGTCCGTGACGCCCAGTTGTGCTGTAGCGCAAGTGACCCATGTATAATTGAGAATTGAAAATTGACAATTGATAATTATCGTTTGGAGCAGAACCGTTATCCGTACTTAGTTGCCCTTTCTCGATTCGTCTGAATATCTCTGTTATGGCATCCTTGCCCTCTGCCCGTTCGCGATACATGTATTCAGTGCCGGCAGGTGCGTCCATGTTGACACAAGCTATGCCGGCTCCCTCCTGTCCGCGGTTGTGCTGTTTCTCCATCATCAGATAGAGTTTGTTGAGTCCGTAGCGGGCAGTTCCGTATTTTTGTTGGTAGTATGATATAGGCTTAAGAAGTCTTATCATCGCTACACCACACTCATGCTTCAGTTGCTCCATTGATACAATGTTTTATAAAGTCCATAAACAACGGATGCGGTTGTAGCACCGTCGATGAGTATTCAGGATGGAATTGTGTGCCTATATACCAAGGGTGGGAGGGAAGTTCGACGATTTCAACCAGTTTTGATGTAGGGTTGATGCCTACGCAATGCATGCCTGCCGATTCGTATTCGTCGCGAAAACGATTGTTGAATTCATAACGATGACGGTGACGCTCCATAATCAGTGATTTACCACCATAGGCTTGAAAGACGTGACTGCCTTCTCTTAGACGACATGCATAAGCTCCAAGACGCATGGTGCCACCTTTCTGAGTTATGCTTTTTTGTTCCTCCATGATGTCTATTACATTATGGGTTGTTTTTACGTCTATTTCACTACTGTTCGCATCTGCATATCCCAAGACGTTGCGTGCAAATTCTATCACCATCATCTGCATGCCCAGACAGATTCCGAAAGCAGGCTGATTGTGAGTGCGTGCATATTGAGCTGCCAGAATCTTTCCTTCTATGCCTCTACTGCCAAACCCCGGACAGATAACAATGCCAGCCATTGGTGAGAGTAACTCTTCTACGTTGTCGGCTTTGATATGTTCGCTATTTATAAAATGTGTATGTACTTTATAATCGTTGTACGTACCTGCGTGAGCTAGACTCTCGATGATACTTTTATAGGCATCCTGCAGGTCGTACTTTCCAACGAGACCGATATTGAGCACTTTAGTTGCTTTGTTTCTGCGTTCGAGGAAGTCGTGCCAAGCTCCTAAATCAGCCACACCTTCGACTTCAATATCCATTTTCTTCAGACAGATGGTGTCGAGACCCTGACGTTGCATGTTTGCAGGTACTTCATAGATACTTGGGAGGTCTTGACTCTGTATGACAGCATTGACATCTACATTACAGAAATGGGCTACCTTTGCTCGCAATTCGTCGCTCAGAGTGTGTTCTGTACGCAACACGAGTACTTCGGGTTGAATGCCCAGACCTTGCAGCTGTTTTACACTGGTCTGTGTGGGCTTTGTTTTCAGTTCGCCTGCAGCAGCCAGATAAGGAACGTATGTGAGGTGTATGTTCAGGGCATTGTGTCCCAATTCCCAACGCAGTTGACGTATAGCTTCGAGAAATGGTTGACTTTCTATGTCGCCAATGGTTCCTCCGATTTCTGTGATAACGAAATCGAAATGTTCTTTTGTGGCATTGAGTCGGATGCGCCGTTTTATCTCATCTGTAATATGAGGTACTACTTGGATAGTCTTACCCAAGTAGTCGCCGCGTCTTTCCCGTTCTATCACACTGAGGTAGATGCGTCCTGTAGTCACGCTGTTGTCGCGTGTGGTCTGTATGCCGGTAAACCGTTCGTAGTGTCCTAGATCCAGGTCGGTTTCCTGTGCGTCGGCAGTCACGTAGCACTCGCCGTGTTCGTAAGGATTGAGGGTTCCCGGGTCAATATTGATATAAGGGTCGAACTTTTGGATGGTTATCTTGAATCCTCTCGCCTGCAGCAGTTTTCCGAGCGATGCCGAGATGATTCCTTTACCCAGCGATGAAGCTACACCTCCTGTGATAAATATATACTTTGTCTCCATTATTGCGTTGTTGTTATAGTTTCAAGTTCCAGGATGCAAGTTGACGAGTAGCGAGCTGTACTCGCTATCTCGTCACAATTAATTAGGTTATGGTTGAAGGGTGAATCCGAAAACGAAAAATGCTGTTTGCTGACGCGGACTGGCGATAATCTGTCCGAATATTGGGATGCTGAACGTGTCAGTTATCTTTATGTCTTTCGTAGCTCGTACGGCGACATTTGTTACTGCAAATCCCGTTGTGTCGTAAAACGATGTTGCGTAAGGTACAGCTCCTAATGTAGCTGTCCAGTCTAAAGTGGCAAGTTTGAACGGCACGTTTATTTCGAAGTAGCTGCTGTAAGCACGTTTTCCGCTCTTTGTCACTCCGTCGTTGCCTGTGAAGTTGGTGTACCATTGCAATGAGAGGAGTTTGAAATCATAACCTACGTTTGCTTCAAATACGTGGTTCGTACTGTGGGCATAGTAGATGAAGTATCGACTTTGGGGATCTTGTCCGTTCGACAGCCAGTAGTCAGTTATTCCGATGTTAAATCCGCCGATTTTATAGCCGAGTGTAAGGTCGAATTCCTTTGTCTCATTTGGATCTACGATTCCGCAACTTCCCCAGGCTGTGAGTGAGAATCCTTTATAACCGATGCCGAGAGTAGGTTGTATGGCAGCACTTGTTTGTTCGAGTCCACGCCAGATGTATTGGCTTACGATGTCGGCACTTACGGTTGCTTCTACTTTGTCTTGTGCAGGAGCGATAACACTCATAAGAGTTGCTCCTAGGGCTAATATTATCTTTTTCATAATTGTAATCTTTTTTTTAAAAATTAATACTGTTTAGTTGTAACAACTTTCTCCGTGTTCGTAGATATCGAGTCCGTCTTCTTCAACTATTGACTCAACACGAAGGCCGTGAAGTTTTTTGATTCCGTAGAATAGTAGGAATCCGCATGCTGCAGCCCAGAGGTCGATGACCAGGATGCCGAAGAGTTCAGCTCCGAAGAATCCCCATCCGTGTCCGTAGAATGCTCCGTTGGAAGTAGAGAGCAGACCGGTAAGGAGAGTTCCGAGGATACCGCATACTCCGTGTACGCTGCTGGCACCAACTGGGTCGTCGATGTGGAGACTGTGGTCTATAAACTCGATTGAGAACACGAGTACTATACCACAGATGAGTCCGATGATTACTGCTCCGATGGGTGAAACGAGATCACAACCTGCTGTGATGCCTACGAGTCCGGCGAGAATGCCGTTAAGGGTCATTGAGAGTGATGGTTTTCCATACTTCAACCAAGTGATGAACATAGTTGCGAGTCCGCCTGCAGCAGCTGCAAGGTTGGTAGTAAGGAATACGTGTGAGATAGCGATTCGGTTTACTTCTCCGCTGGCTGCCAACTGACTGCCCGGGTTGAATCCGAACCATCCGAGCCAAAGGATGAATACTCCGAGGGCTGCCATTGTGAGGTTGTGTCCAGGAATAGCGCGACTCTTGCCGTCCTTACCATATTTGCCAAGACGTGGTCCGAGGGCTATAGCTCCAATCAGAGCCAATACACCACCTACGCTGTGAACGATTGCAGAACCTGCAAAATCGTGGAATGTGTCGCCGAAGGTAGTCATCATGAAACTGTCGGCTGCATCGTTGCAAAGCCAACCGCCTCCCCAAGTCCAGTGTCCCTCGATAGGGTAGATGAGGAGCGAAATGACGGCACTATATACTAAATACATTGAGAATTTTGTGCGCTCTGCCATTGCACCACTGACGATGGTTGCGCTTGTAGCACAGAAGACGGTTTCAAAAATAAGGAAACCCTCAACTGGCAGGTCGCCTTTGTAGAATGAGAGGTCGCCACAGTTTGGTAAACCGATGAATCCGCCAAGGGTGTCGGCACCAAACATAAATCCGAAGCCGAAGAAGAAAAACAATAGTGACCCGAACATGAAATCGACGAAGTTTTTCATCAAAATGTTCGCTGTGTTCTTGCTTCGTGTGAATCCTGCCTCACAAAGTGCGAAACCTGGTTGCATCCAGAATACGAGCATGGCTGCCAGAAGCATCCATACGGTATCGAGTGATAATCCTATTGTGTCCATAATCTTTTTACTTTAATTGGGTTTGATACTGATTATTTCTTATCTCTAAGCACAGTGTCTCCATTTTCACCTGTGCGAATAGACCAAGTGTCGATCATGTCGCTTACGAAGATGCGACCGTCGCCAACTTCTCCTGTGTGAGCTACTCGAAGAATTACCTTTACCGTAGGATCTACCAACTGGTCGCGACATACGATTGTCAGTGCCACACGTTCTATAACGTCGGTGCTGTACTGAACTCCACGATATATTCGCTCCTCGCGGCTCTGACCGATGCCGTGGACGTTATGATACTCAAACCAGTCGATGTCGGAATTGAGGAGAGCTTCTTTTACATCCTCAAATTTGGTTTTTCTAATGATTGCTTCAATCCTTTTCATAACTTCTTACTTTTAGAAATGAATACTATTGATGGTTTAAACCGGTGCAAAGGTAAGCAGAATGTAAGATAAATAACAAATATTCTTACTATTTAATAGCAAAATATTTTTTACTATTGACAAAGTGTAAAATTATGCGACTTAAAAAATTGTTTGCGCTTACATTTGTGTTTGAAATTCGCGTGTTTTATTATCAAAATGATACTCAAGGAAAAATAATTATAAATTTATGACAGAAATACTTGTTTTATACTATCTAAATGTAATATCTTTGCAGCGAAATACGAACAAATAGACACGAAACGTCGTATATTATATAAATAATGATAGAATGAAAAAGGAGAATTTAACAACAACGCAAGACGGACTTTATCAAAGCAGCTACGAGCACGATGCTTGTGGTGTGGGTATGATAGTTAATATCCACGGAAGCAAGAATCATGAGTTGGTTGATAATGCTTTGAAAGTTTTGGAAAACATGCGCCATCGTGGTGCCGAGATAGGTAAGGATGGTGACGGTGCTGGAATCATGATTCAGATTCCGCATGAATTTATTCTTCTTCAGGGTATTCCTGTACCAGAGAAAGGTAAATATGGAACAGGACTCGTGTTTATGCCGAAGGAGAAAGCAGCACAGGAGAAAATCCTCGACGTACTTAAGGAAGAAACAGAACGTGAAGGACTGCAGCTGATGCATGTTCGTGATGTGCCTGTAAACTCTGATTGCTTAGGTACTGCTGCTGGCGGAACGGAACCTGACATTAAACAGATTTTCATCACAGGTGTAAGTGATGAGAAGGTGGATGCCTTTTCTCGTACATTATATATTATAAGGAAGAAAACTGAACGCCGTATTTCTCATCCGGACTTCTACATTTGTTCGTTGAGTAATACAAGTATTATATACAAAGGAATGCTGTCGTCGATGCAGGTAAGGGAATACTTCCCTGATCTGTCGAGTCCGTATCTGACAAGTGGTCTTGCCATCGTGCATTCACGTTTCAGTACGAACACTTTTCCAACATGGTCGTTGGCTCAGCCGTTCCGCCTCCTTGCTCACAATGGTGAGATAAACACTATACGAGGCAACCGCGGATGGATGCAGGCACGTGAGAGTGTGCTCTCGAGTGATGCTCTGGGTGACGTAAGCTTGCTCTCGCCAATTGTACAACCAGGTATGAGTGATTCAGCCAGTCTGGATAATGTACTCGAGTTCCTGCTTATGTCTGGTCTCTCACTTCCGCAGGCGATGAGTGTACTAATTCCGGAATCGTGGAATGACCGCAATCCTATATCCGAAGATCTGAAAGCTTTCTATGAGTACCACTCTATTTTGATGGAACCGTGGGATGGACCGGCAGCTCTGCTTTTTAGTGATGGTCGCTATGCCGGAGGTATGCTCGACCGTAATGGTTTACGCCCAGCACGTTACACTATTACTCGTGGAGGTACAATGATTGTTTCCAGCGAAGTGGGTGTTATGGATATCGCTCCTGCTGATGTGGTTGAGAAAGGAAGACTACAACCTGGTAAGATACTTCTTGTAGATACTCAGGAAGGTAAGATATACTACGATGGTGAGATAAAGAAACAACTCGCCAGCGAACATCCATATAAGGAATGGTTGGCTACGAGTCGTATTCAGTTGGAGGCTCTCAAGAGTGGTCGTCATCCCGAGAATTCTGTAAGCGATTTGCTGGTTAAAGAGATGCTCTTCGGATATGGAGAAGAAGATGTTGACGGAACTATCGTGCCTATGGCTGTAAATGGTCAGGAACCTACTGCTTCGATGGGAAATGATACTCCGTTGGCAGTCTTGAGCGAGCGTCCGCAGGTGTTCTTTAATTATTTCCGTCAGCAGTTTGCACAGGTAACGAACCCTGCTATCGACTCAATACGCGAGGAGCTCGTGATGAGTCTTACGGAGTATATAGGACGTGTGGGGACTGGTATTCTCAGTCCTGATGCAACCAACTGCAAGATGGTGCGCTTACCACATCCTATATTAACTAATACTCAACTCGACATACTTTGCCATATACGTTATAAGGGATTCAATACTATCAAGTTGCCTATTCTCTTTAGTGGTGACTTGAAAATAGCTCTTGACCAACTCTGTAAAGATGCTGAGCGTTCGGTTGATGAAGGTTACAACTATATAATCCTGTCCGACCGTGATGTGGATGCTGATCATGTGGCTATTCCGTCGCTGCTGGCTGTGAGTGCTGTTCACCACTATCTTATCAGTGTCGGAAAACGTGTGCAGACAGCCCTGATAGTAGAATCCGGAGAAATTCGTGAAACAATGCACGCAGCACTTCTGCTTGGCTATGGTGCTTCAGCATTGTGTCCGTATATGACCTATGCAATTCTTGACGACCTGGTTCGTCGTGGTAAGATTCAGGAGGACTATGCCACAGCGGAGAGTAATTACATTAAAGCAGTGAAGAAGGGTTTGCTGAAGATCATGGCAAAGATGGGTATTTCTACCATCCGTAGTTATCGTGGTGCTAAGATATTCGAGAGCATCGGACTGAGTGAGGATTTGCTTCGCAGTTACTTCGGAACAGAGGTAAGTTCTATTGGCGGTATCGGACTCGATAAGATTGCTGCCGATGCCCGTGCTATGCACAGTAAGGCTTTCAGCGAAGAAACAAAAAAACAAACGTTCCTGCCTAATCAGGGACAGTTCCATTGGCGTCGTGACGGTATTCGTCACGCGTGGAATCCTGAAACTATTGCTACTCTTCAGCTAGCATGTCGCACAGGACGTTATGAGAAATACAAGGAATTCAGCCAATTGGCTTCTGGTGGCGATAGACCGATATTCATTCGCGACTTCTTCAAAATAAAGAAAAACCCTATCTCGATTGATGAGGTAGAACCAGTAGAACAGATTGTTTGTCATTTCGTTACTGGAGCTATGTCGTTCGGTGCTCTCTCCAAGGAAGCTCATGAGGCAATTTGTCTTGCGATGAACAAACTGGGAGCCCGTTCGAATACAGGAGAGGGTGGTGAGGATTCTGCCCGTTTCCACTCGGAACAGGATGGTATCAGTCTTAGTTCAAAAACAAAACAGGTGGCAAGCGGTCGTTTCGGAGTCACTACCGAGTACCTTGTGAATGCAGAAGAAATACAGATTAAGGTGGCTCAGGGAGCAAAACCTGGTGAGGGTGGACAACTGCCCGGTTTCAAGGTTGACGAAGTGATTGCAAAAACCCGTCATAGCATTCCTGGTATTTCGCTCATCTCTCCTCCACCTCATCATGACATATACAGTATTGAGGATTTGGCACAACTAATCTTCGACCTGAAGAATGTAAATCCAAGGGCTTCAGTATCAGTAAAACTCGTAGCCGAGAGCGGAGTAGGCACTATTGCTGCCGGTGTTGCAAAGGCGAAGGCAGACCTCATTGTTATCAGTGGTGCTGAAGGTGGTACAGGTGCTTCACCTGCTTCATCAATGCGTTTTGCCGGAATATCTCCTGAAATCGGATTGGCAGAGACACAGCAAACCCTTGTGCGTAATGGTCTTCGTAGTGGAGTCCGTTTACAAGTTGACGGTCAGTTGAAGACTGGTCGCGACGTAGTTCTTATGGCTCTGCTCGGAGCTGAGGAATTCGGATTCGGTACTTCTGCACTGATAGTATTGGGATGTGTGATGATGCGTAAGTGTAATATGAATACATGTCCGATGGGTGTGGCTACTCAGAACGGCGAACTGCGTCGTCATTTTATGGGTCGCTACGAACATCTGGTAAATTACTTTACGTTTGTCGCACAGGAGGTGCGTGAACTCTTGGCAGAGATGGGCTTCAGAAGTCTGAATGAAATTGTGGGTAGGACGGAACTGATTGAAACTCTTACATCCCCACTTGATTTCAATCGCCTATTAAAGAAAGAAGACGGAATGCTTCATTTTACAGGTGATGTACACTGTCCTTCTGTACCTCTCGGAATGCAGTCTGCTGTACTCGATACTCAGATGATAACAGATGCAAAGTCAACTATTGGCGGAGGACAATCAGTAAATCTTGAATATACAGTTAAGAATACAAATCGTGCTGTAGGTACTATGCTTTCCGGCGAAATAGCAAAGCGCTATGGTGGTGATGGTCTGCCCGACGGTTCTGTCAACATAAGTCTTCGCGGTTCTGCGGGACAGTCGTTCGGAGCATTCCTCGTTCATGGAGTCACTATTCGTCTGGAGGGCGAAACCAACGACTACTTTGCCAAGGGACTAAGTGGTGGACGTATAGCCATTCTGCCACCTGCCGATGCGGCATTTGTCGCTGCTGATAATATTATAGCCGGCAATACAGGACTCTATGGAGCCACTTCTGGAGAACTTTATGTGAACGGTAAGGTAGGCGAACGTTTCGGAGTACGTAATTCCGGTGCAATAGCTGTTGTAGAAGGTGCTGGTGATCACTGCTGCGAGTACATGACAGGCGGTCGTATGGTAGTGCTTGGTGCTACAGGTAGAAACTTCGCAGCCGGTATGTCAGGTGGTGTAGCATATGTATTGGACAAAGATCATACGTTTGACTACTTCTGTAATATGGATATGGTAGAGATAAGTCTTGTGGAAGACAATGCCAGTCGCAAGGAACTTCACGACCTCATTACCCGTCATTTTAACTATACAGGGTCAGTTCTTGCACGTACTATACTAGACAACTGGAATCAGTATATCGACGACTTTATTCAAGTAGTACCAATCGAATATAAACGTGTTTTGCAAGAGGAGCAGATGAAGAAACTGAAGGAGAAGATAGACGGAGTGCAACACGAATATTAATTTTCAATTCTCAATTGTCAATTATCAATTTTCATCATGGGAAATCCAAAAGCATTTTTAAATATACACCGTCAAGAGGCGGGCTACCGTCCTGTTCATGATCGTATTCATGACTTCGGAGAGGTAGAACAGACGCTCAATACCAGCGAGCGTAAATTACAGGCAAGTAGATGTATGGACTGTGGAGTGCCCTTCTGTCACTGGGCATGCCCGTTAGGCAATAAACCTCCAGAATGGAACGATGCTTTGTATCGTGGTGAGTGGGAACTGGCATACCATTTGCTTGAAGTTACCAACCCCTTCCCTGAGTTTACAGGCAGAATTTGTCCAGCACTTTGTGAAAAGGCTTGTGTACTCAATCTCGTAGAACATGAACCAACTACGAACCGTGAGGATGAGTGTGCAATTACCGAAGCTGCTTTCCGTGAGGGATATGTGAAGGTAAGAGTTCCTGAGCGCAATGGTAAGCGAGTAGCTGTCATCGGTGCTGGACCTGCAGGTCTTGCAGCAGCTAACGACCTAAACCAAATGGGATATGCTGTTACCGTATTTGAAAAATGTGAAGCAGCAGGTGGACTCCTACGCTATGGTATTCCAAACTTCAAACTCAACAAGGCTATTATTGATCGCCGTCTGAAAGTGCTCGAAGCTGAAGGTGTTGAGTTTAGGTACGGTGTGGAAATAGATATCAATTCTCAATTCTTAACTCTCAACACAGATTACGACGCTATTGTAATAGCTACAGGTACACCTGTTGCTCGCGATCTCAATGTACCTGGCAGACAATTGAAGGGTGTACACTTGGCTCTTGAACTTCTTGCACAACAAAACCGTGTGTTGGCTGGTATGGAGTTTGACGACGACGAACGTGTAACTGCAAAGGGTAAAGATGTGCTCGTGATTGGCGGTGGCGATACGGGAAGCGACTGCATCGGTACAGCCCATCGTCAAGGTTGTAAGAGTGTAACTCAAATAGAGATTATGCCTCGTCCTGTCGAGGGACCATGCGACCCGCAGAACCCTTGGCCAAACTACCCTCGTACACTTAAAACGACTTCAAGTCATGAGGAGGGATGTACACGCCGATGGAACATCAATACATTGGAGTTTCTTGGCGAAGACGGAAAACTGACTGGAGTGCGTGTTCAGGAAATTGACTGGCAACCGAATCCGGCTGGTGGTCGTCCGCTGATGGTTCCTAAAGGCGAACCGGAAGTGATTAAGGCAGAACTCGTCCTCTTGGCAATGGGATTCCTAAAACCAGAACACCCACAGTATGCTGACAACGTATTTGTCTGCGGCGACTCAGCCAACGGAGCTTCGCTCGTAGTTCGTGCCATTGCTAGTGGCAGACAAACAGCTCGAAAGGTGGACGAGTTCTTAAAGTGAAGAATTATGCATAAAATTTCTTTTACGAAGATGCACGGTTGTGGCAATGATTACATATATGTAGATGCCACGCAGTACCACATTCCTGACCCCTCTCAGGCTGCTCGTCAATGGAGTGATCGCCATAAGGGTATCGGAAGTGACGGCTTAGTACTTATTGACCGTTCACCAATAGCAGAAGCAGATTTCCAGATGCGTATATTCAATGCCGACGGAAGTGAAGCAATGATGTGTGGCAATGCCAGTCGGTGCATAGGGAAATATCTGTACGAACGTCGTCTGACAGATAAAACAGAGATTCGTCTGCACACTCTCTCAGGCATTAAGGTTCTGAGTTTGAATGTTGATGAAAATGGTCTCGTTCAGGCTGTCACTGTTGATATGCTAGAACCGGTATTCGAGAATGTGACTCAGTTTCAGCCTTCCGGCAGTCTGCCGTTAGGTACGTTCGTTTCGATGGGTAATCCGCATTATGTCATCTTCACAGACGATGTAGATAAAGTGGAGATTGAGGGTAGTCACTTGGAACACCATCCAGCCTTTCCCGAACGTTGTAATATTGAATTTGCTCAGGTACTTCCAGACGGAATCATCCGTGTCAGAGTGTGGGAACGAGGTAGCGGAATTACTATGGCATGTGGTACAGGAGCTTGTGCAACAGCTGTAGCTGCAACTCTCACGAGAAGGTCTTCGCGTATATCCCAGATAGTCATGGATGGCGGTACACTCTCTATCGAATGGCGTCAATCCGACAATCACGTCTATATGACTGGTCCTGCCACCTTCGTCTTCGATGGAGAAATAATTACTTCGTACGATAACGAAAACGAAAAATTATGAATTATGCATTATGCATTATGAATTAAAAAACTATGGCTTTAGTAAACGAACATTTTCTAAGACTTCCAGGTTCTTATCTCTTTGCAGAAATAGCCAGGAAAGTAAAAGCATATAAAATCTCGCATCGTAATGCAGACATTATCTCGCTTGGCATCGGTGATGTAACTCAGCCACTCTGTCCTGCAGTCATTGAGGCTATGCATAAGGCAACAGATGAGATGGCTCAGAAGAGTAGTTTCCGTGGTTACGGACCAGAACAGGGATATGATTTCCTGCGCGATGCCATACTGAAGAATGAGTTTGCACCTCGTGGCATTCGTCTCAATCGTGATGAGATATTCATCAACGATGGTGCTAAGAGTGACACAGGTAATATTCAGGAATTATTGCGTTGGGACAACACCATCGGTCTTACTGATCCTGTCTATCCTGTTTATATAGACAGTAATGTGATGGCTGGTCGTGCAGGAACACTCGAAAATGGTCGTTGGAGCGACATCGTATATATTCCTTGTACAGCTGAAAACGATTTTGTACCTCAAATCCCTCAGCAACGACCTGTAGATGTAGTTTATCTCTGCTATCCCAACAATCCTACGGGTACTGTTATCAGCAAGAAAGAATTGAAACGATGGGTCGATTATGCTCTGAAGAACGATGTACTCATTCTCTACGATGCGGCTTATCAGGCGTATATCACCGACCCGGAAATTCCACATTCTATCTATGAGATAAAAGGAGCAAAGAAATGTGCTATAGAGTTCCATTCCTTCTCCAAGACAGCAGGTTTTACAGGCGTCCGCTGTGGTTATACTGTAGTTCCGAAAGAATTGACAATCAGTACTCTTGATGGAGAAAGTGTAGAACTCAATCCGCTTTGGAATCGTCGCCAATGCACTAAGTTTAATGGTACCAGTTACATCAGTCAGCGTGCTGCAGAAGCGATTTATACTCCCGAAGGTCGTCGTCAGGTTCAACAGACAATTGGGTATTATATGCAAAATGCGCAAAAGATGCTTTCGACACTACAATCACTCGGGTTTAGAGTTTATGGCGGAGAAAATGCTCCTTATATCTGGATGAAAACACCTGATGGTTGCAGTTCGTGGGAGTTCTTCGATGCTCTTCTCTTTGGAGCACAGGTCGTCTGCACTCCTGGAGTTGGCTTCGGTCCGAGTGGTGAGGGATATGTCCGATTCACAGCTTTCGGTACCAAAGAAAAAACCGACGAAGCCCTCGAACGCATTGCAAAATGGTCAAATAAATAGAGAACAGAAAATCAATATTAAGGTAAATTTGTTTTAAACTTTTGAGTTATGGAAACACTGAGATTTCAAGTAGTCGGTGAGGCATTCAAGAAGAAGCCTCTCGAAGTAACAACTCCAAGCGAACGTCCTTCTGAATATTTCGGAAAGAAAGTGTTCAACCGCGAAAAGATGTACCGTTATCTGCCAAAGGCTGTATATGAGCAGATGGTTGATGTAATTGATAATGGTGCACCTCTCGACCGCAGTGTGGCTGATGCTGTTGCTGCAGGAATGAAACAATGGGCTATAGAAAACGGAGTGACCCACTATACACACTGGTTTCAGCCACTTACTGAAGGAACTGCAGAAAAGCACGACTCCTTCGTAGAACACGACTTCAAAGGTGGTATGGTTGAAGAGTTCACAGGCAAACTGCTCGTTCAGCAGGAACCAGATGCCAGTTCGTTCCCAAGTGGTGGTATTCGCAGCACATTCGAGGCTCGCGGTTATTCAGCATGGGATCCTACATCTCCTGTGTTCATCATCGACGACACACTTTGCATCCCTACAGTATTCATTAGCTACAGCGGAGAAGCTCTCGACTATAAAGCACCACTCTTGCGTGCCCTCCATGCAGTCAACGTAGCAGCTACTGATGTTTGCCATTATTTCGACCCGAAGGTGAAGAAAGTTACTTCTAACCTCGGTTGGGAACAGGAGTACTTCCTCGTTGACGAAGGACTCTATGCTGCACGTCCCGACCTCTTGCTTACTGGTCGCACGCTGATGGGACACGACTCAGCTAAGAACCAGCAGATGGACGACCATTACTTCGGAAGCATCCCTGAGCGTGTGGCCGCCTTCATGCGAGAACTGGAAATCGACGCTCTCGAATTGGGCATCCCTTGCAAAACTCGTCACAACGAGGTTGCTCCAAACCAGTTTGAGTTAGCACCAATCTTCGAAGAGACCAACCTGGCTGTTGACCACAACATGCTCCTCATGTCAGTTATGAAACGTGTAGCTCGTAAACACGGATTCCGCGTTCTGCTCCACGAAAAACCATTCGCTGGAATAAACGGTTCTGGAAAACATAATAACTGGAGCCTTTCTACCGATAATGGAATACTGCTTCATGCTCCTGGTAAAACTCCTGAACAGAACCTTCGTTTCGCAGTCTTCATCGTCGAAACTCTCATGGGTGTGTATAAGCACAATGGTTTGCTCAAGGCAAGCATCATGTCGGCAACCAATGCTCACCGACTTGGAGCCAACGAAGCACCACCAGCCATCATATCATCATTCCTGGGTCGTCAACTCACCGACCTGCTCGACCATATCGAAAAGGCAGACAAAGATGACCTGCTCACTATGAAAGGTAAGCAGGGTATGAAGATGGACATTCCTGAAATACCTGAACTCCTCATCGACAATACCGACCGAAACCGTACATCACCATTCGCCTTCACTGGCAACCGTTTCGAGTTCCGTGCTGTCGGTTCCGAAGCAAACTGTGCAAGTGCAATGACTGCCCTCAACAGTGCCGTAGCAGAAGCCCTCGTCAGCTTCAAGCAGCGTGTTGACCAAAAGATAGAAGAATACTCAAAACGTCCGGAATTCTCTGCTGGCACAGGTCATACAGCTCGTTTCCATGCTATTGTCGATGTTCTTCGTGACGATATCAAGACTTGCAAGCCAATTCGTTTCGATGGCAACGGATATAGCGACGAATGGGTTGCAGAAGCAGAAAAGCGCGGACTTGACGTAGAGAAGTCATGTCCGAAGATTTTCGAGCGCTACCTCGACCCAGCAAGTGTTCAGATGTTCGAGAGTCTTGGCGTGATGACTAAAAAAGAACTGGAAGCCCGCAACGAAGTGAAGTGGGAGACATACACAAAGAAACTGCAAATAGAAGCCCGAGTGCTTGGCGACCTCTCGATGAACCATATCATCCCTGTGGCTACCCGTTACCAGTCACAACTGCTCAAGAATGTGCAGAACATGGCATCGGTATTCCCCGCAGACAAAGCCACTCAACTCTCTGCTCGCAACCTCAAACTCATCGAAGAGATTGCCGAACGCACATCGAAGATCGAGGTGCTTGTCGAAGAACTCGTCAATGCTCGTAAGGTTGCAAACAAGATAGAGAGTGAGCATGAGAAAGCACTTGCATACCACGATACAGTCGAACCTAAATTCGATGAAATTCGTTACCAGATAGACAAACTCGAACTCATCATCGACGACAGCTGCTGGACACTGCCTAAGTATCGTGAACTCCTATTTATCAGATAACAATATGGATTTAGAACTTATCCAATAACTCATTTTGCGTTGTTTTAAGTTCTCAGGAGCCGAATGCTGTGATAGCATCCGGCTCCTATTTATTTTGTTATTGCTCGTGCGACGGCGTCGGCTGTGGTCCAGGCGGCCTGGAAGTTGAAGCCTCCGGTGATGCCGTCGATGTCGAGAACTTCACCGGCAAAGTAGAGATGGGGAGTGGTGAGCGATTCGAGTGTGTGTTTGTTGATGGTGTCGAGGGGAACACCTCCGCAGGTGACGAATTCGTCTTTGTAGTGACAACGGGAGGCAATGCGATATTGGTCGTTTGTGAGTGTCTCGACAATGCGGTTGAGGGCTTTCTTGCCTATGTCGCCGATGCGCTTGCCGTCAAGTTGTATTTTGTGCAGGAGGTACTGCCACAGGCGGGCGTTTAGGTCGTATGGGTGGATGTTGTCGATGAGTCGTTTGTCCGACTGGTTTTCCATGATTTCAACGAGGGTTTCCCGTACTTTTTCTGCGTTCGTTTCGCCTGTCCAGTTGACGGACAGTGGTGCCTGGTAGTTTTGTTCTGCCAGATAACGGGCAGCATAGGAGGAGAGTTTCAGGATTGACGGTCCACTCATGCCCCAATGGGTGATGAGCAGCGGTCCGTCGGCTTTCAGTTTTGTGCCTGGTATGCTGGTGATGGTGGTTTCGGTTACGATTCCCATCAGTTGGTGCAGGGCGTCGTCGTGTATGTTAAAAGTGAATAGTGAGGGCACAGGCGTGGAGAGCGGGGTAGGCAACTGAAGTTGGCTGTGCTGCATGCCGCCTACGGTAACTGCTACGTCGGTGAAGTCGTTAAACAGACTGATGGGGTCGTCAATGCGCCGCCCATACACAATATTTATTTTATGCCTGCGTGCCTGTTGCATGAAGCAGTCGATGATTGCCTGACTGTCCTGTGCTTTTGGGAAAACACATTCGTCGGGTTGAACCACCAGGGGAACTCCGTGGTCTTCAAACCAAGCATAGGCATCTTGAGGGGAGAACTGCTTGAAGAGACGTTTCAGAAGGGTTGCCCCACGAGGATATGCCTGACTGAGGTCGCGAATGGCTGCAAAGGAATTGGTGCAGTTGCAACGACCACCACCGGAGATGGCTACCTTCGCCAGTACTTTATGCTGCTGTTCGAAGATGGTCACTTCGGTTGCAGGCGCCAGTTCCTTGAGCCTTATAGCGCAGAAGAATCCTGCTGCTCCTCCACCTATGATGGCAACGTTCTTTAATGCATAATTCATAATGCATAATGCATAATTTTCGTGCGAAGTTTTCGTTTTTCGTACGAAGTTAATGGTTCAGTTTCTCTGCTTCCTGAAGGGCTTCGTTGATGTTGGCACAGATGTTCTGTTCGCCCAACAGACGGACGAAGCCGTTACGCTGCAGTACTTTATGTACTTTTTCGTTTACTCCGGAGAGGATGACTGTGATGCCACTCTGGTGCGACATCTCGATGAGGTTTTGCAGGTTGTGCATACCGGTGGAATCGATGAATGGTACGCGACGCATACGGATGATGCGGACACGAGGGCGCTCGCGCATACGATTCATGATATCCTCGAATTTGCTTGCCATTCCGAAGAAGTACGGTCCGTTGATTTCGTAAACTTCCACGTGTTCCGGAATGGTTATGTGTTCGATATTCGGATTGTTGATGTCGGTCTCTGCATTCGGGTCGATGTCGTCTTGGTCGGTAAGCACGTTGACCTGAGTGGTTTCTGCCATACGGCGCATGCAGAGCAGACAAGCCAGGATGAGTCCCACTTCGATGGCGATGGTGAGGTCGAAGATAACAGTGAGGATGAAGGTTAGCCAGAGAACTGTGATGTCGCTCTTCGGATTCTTCATCAGTTGTTTTACGGTTCGCCAGCCCGACATGTTGTAGCTCACTACGACAAGTACACCTGCCAGACAAGCCATAGGTATGTAGGCTGCAAGTGGCATGAGGAAGAAGTAGATGAGCAGGAGAACGATTGCATGGATGATTCCTGCGACTGGTGTCTTACCGCCGTTGTTGATGTTGGTCATGGTGCGGGCAATAGCTCCTGTGGCTGGAATGCCGCCAAAGATAGGCGAGAGGATGTTGGCAATACCCTGTCCGATGAGTTCCTGGTTGCTGTTGTGCTTATGACCGATGATACCGTCGGCAACTGTTGCTGAAAGCAGCGATTCGATGGCTCCCAACACAGCAATGGTGATGGCTGGGGAGACGAGTCCTTTGGCAGTTTCCCAAGTGAGCGACGGAACGACGGGGTCTGGCATCGATGGGTCGATTTTGAAACGATCACCAATGGTATCGACGTGGATGCCGAAGTAGTTGGTAGCTACCACTCCTGCAATAGTCATGATGACGATGGCTACGAAGGCTCCTGGAATCTTTTTAGAGATGAGCGGAGTGGTAAAGATGATTGCCACAGATATGATGCCGAAGAGGGCTGTTGGCAGGTCGATGGTGGAGAAATTCTGAATATATACTATCCATTTCTCGATGAAATCGGCAGGAACAGCGCCTTGGATGGTGAGTCCGAAGAGGTCTTTTATCTGTGTGGTGAAGATGGTGAGGGCAATACCGCTTGTGAATCCCACTACGATAGGGTAAGGGATGTAGCTGATGATGGTGCCCAGACGGAACACTCCCAATAGGATGAGGAATATGCCCGCCAGGACTGTGGCTATTGCAAGACCTTCGAGTCCGTATTGCTGGATGATGCCGTAGATGATGATGATGAAGGCACCGGTTGGTCCTCCGATTTGTACGCGGCTTCCTCCGAAGATGCTTATGGCAAGTCCGGCTACGATGGCTGTGATGATACCTTTTTCAGGGGTGACGCCGCTGGCAATACCAAAGGCAATGGCAAGTGGAAGTGCCACGATTCCAACGATGATACCAGCCATGAGGTCGGCTGTCAGTTTCTGTTTGTTGTAATTCTTGATTGTGTTGAATAGTTCTGGTTTCATTATCCTTTATTTAATTAGTTTTGTTCTTATGACGAACCATAGATGAAGGGCTATGGTGGGGATGAGTCCGTAGTGCTTCTGCATTATCCTGAAACGTTCGCGTAGGGAGGCTTTGTGATTCTTGGTGGTCATGCCTTCAGCGAGGTAGTCGCACAGAGGTTCGAACAGTTGCAGGTTGCTCATCTGACGGCGTTCTCCTTCTTTCATGCAACGGATGCACCAGTCGAAATCAGCTGAGAAACGGTATTGCAAGTCGTACTGCTGGGCTATTGCCTTGTTTACGTAGAATGACTGATGGCAAACGAGCATGCCGTGACGGAAACTTTTCCAAGTAAGTTGTGTAGGTGGTTGCAGCCGACGTTTCCGGATAAAAGTACCCATTTCATCGACTATATCTGTGTTGCCATATACGATTCCTACGGGGACGCTACTGCTCTTTATTGCCTCAGCTATGTGCGCGAGAGTGTCGGAAGAATGGAGTTTGTCGCCTGCATTCAGAAAACAGATGTAGTCGCCTTTCGCCATACGGAGAGCTTTGTTCATGGCATCGTAGAGACCCTTGTCAGGTTCGGAAACTACCACCACCTGTCCGTCGGCTTGCGACTGCTGATATTGGCTTGCAAGAACAGCAGTGCCGTCGGTCGATGCCCCATCAATGATGAGGTGTTCATAGTCTTTGTACGACTGACAGGCAATGCTCTCAAGTGTGCGTTGAAGTACTGCCGCAGCATTATATGTTACCGTTACAAGCGTTATCATATATTTCCTTGAATTTGTTGGCAACTGTCGTCTCTGAATAAGTATCTACGGCTTTCTGGTGAGCTGCTGCAGAGAGAGCGGGGTAGTCGTTGCTGAGTGTCCATTCGATGCCTTGGGCAAAGTCGGCAGCATTCTTGAATTCTGCTACGTAACCGTTTTGCTTGTGGTCGATCATCTCCGGAATGCCACCCACGTTAAATCCCACACATGGTATGCCGCAAGCCATAGCTTCGACGATGGTGTTGGGCAGGTTGTCCTGTAGCGACGGAGTTACGTATATGTCGGCAGCATTGTAGAGTTCCACCATCTGTTCCTCCTGTTTTACGTAGCTGACCGATTTAATTGTGAATGGAATCTGATTCTGTATCTTGGCAGAGTCGCCTCCCACAACGATGATGCTGATATTGGCTGCGAGAGTAGGGCTGTTGTGCTTTATCAGATTGCAGGCTTCTGCAAGATAATGGAATCCCTTGCGCTCATCGGTGATGCGCTGTGCTCCGAAGAGGATGATTTTCTTGTCTGCGTCGAATCCCAACTTACGACGTACTTCCATCTTGTCGATGGGCCGGAAAATGTTCATGTCGATAGGGTTGGGTATGTTGACTATGGTGTGTCCCTTTGTCAGAGCACTCTGTCGGGCGAGGTCGGCTATCCATTTGCTACAACCCACAAATGTGATTGGAGCAAGACTGTAGATTTGTTTTTTCTTATTGAATACCCGACTGGCAAGGTCGAATGGCGACTTGCCGTCAGCGAGTTGTTTGCAGTGTTCACACTGAGTCTTATACTTCTGGCATGAAGATGCATAGTGGCAGATGCCTGTGAAGTACCACATGTCGTGCATTGTGATGACTACCGGTTTGCCGGTTCTGATAATTTTCCTGATGTCACTCATTGAGAGAAATCCCTGATTGGTCCAGTGCAGATGAATGATGTTGGCTTGTTGGAAGTCGCGCATCTTAGTGATGTCAGTACCTGTATTGGCTATGTCAACAAGGAAAATGCCTTTGCGATGAAGGCGGTTGGCAAGGAAGATGACAAAACGTTCCCATAGAAACTTCAGCGGCAGCATAATGCTTGGCTTTATGGGTACAACCACAATGCGGTCGCTTTGTTTATCGCGCACCAGCATCTTCGCTTTCACGTTGCTTTTCTTCAGGGCATTCATAAGCCTGTTGCAAGCGATGGCTGCTCCGCCAGTGCGTTCGGAAGTATTTACCAGAAGTACTCTCATTGAGGGTTGAATGATCATTTTAGGCTGCGAAGGTACGGACTTTTAAACTTTTTTTATGTGTGAAATGCAGTTTTTCCCTTTTTCTTTGTGCTTTTTGTCAGAAATGGTGTACATTTGCACCCGTAAACGTTGCTTCAGTAGCTCAGTTGGTTAGAGCACATGACTGTTAATCATGGGGTCGTTGGTTCAAGCCCATCCTGAAGCGCAAGAAAAAATTAAGGAGCCAACTTCGCGGTTGACTCCTTTTTTTATGTTGTTTTGTTTCTTAGAGATTGCCTCTTTCTTTGTCGAGGTAGTACTTGTATGTTCCGACAGTGAGTTCGTCGCATGCTGCTTCGTCGCAAACCACGATTGCGTGTGGGTGCATCTGGAGCATGGAAGAAGTCCACTTGTGTGAGATGTATCCGTCGATGCAATGCTTGAGAGCACGAGCTTTGTTGTGACCGTTGCAAACGAGGAGTACTTCCTTAGCTGCCATCACTGTGCCAATACCTACTGTGAGAGCCTGCTTTGGAACAAGGTCGAGATTGCCCTCGAAGAAGCGTGAGTTGGCATGTATGGTGTCGGTTGTGAGAGTTTTGATACGAGTCTTAGAAGAAAGTGAAGAACCTGGTTCGTTGAATGCAAGGTGACCGTCAGGACCTACACCACCCATGAAGAGGTCGATGCCGCCTGCTGCTTCGATAGCCTTCTCGTAGTCTTCACATTCCTTTACGAGGTCGGGTGCGTTTCCGTTCAGAATGTGTACATTCTCAGGTTTGATGTCGATGTGAGAGAAGAAATTTGTCCACATGAAACTGTGGTAGCTCTCTGGGTGCTCTTCTGGCAGTTTTACGTATTCATCCATATTGAATGTGATTACGTTCTGGAAAGACAATTCGCCTGCCTTGTACTTCTTGATAAGTTCGCGATAGAGTCCCAGTGGAGATGAGCCTGTAGGGCATCCGAGTTTGAATGGCTTCTCAGGTGTTGGCTTAGCTTCGATGATGCGCTTTGCTACATAATTTGCAGCCCATTTAGACATGGACTCATAATCAGGTTCGATGATTACTCTCATAAGAATTTGTTTATGGTTATAAATTTGTTAACATGTAATAATCTCTTGGTTCAAAGACGGATGCAAAGGTAATGGTTTGAGATAAAAATGAAAAAAATATGGCAAAAAAAGTTAAAAAATTGTTCAAAAATATTCTGATTCTAGCTCAAAAAAAGGAAATATGATAGGGTATAGGTGCAAGACTTGAAAACTTTTTCGTGACAATTAAGAACTTTTTCGTACCTTCGCGCCAAATATTATATAATATGACTATAGAAGAAAGAATTGTAAATGCTGTGCAGGCAGGAGTAAAGGCTTTGTACAGCATGGAAGCAAATGCATCACAGGTGCAGTTGCAGAAAACTAAAGCTGAGTTTGAAGGACACTTGACTGTGGTAGTCTTCCCATTTGTGAAGGCTGCTCGGAAATCGCCAGAACAGGTAGGAGAGGAACTTGGAAAGTACCTCGCTGAAAATCTGGGTGATGTAGTAGAAAAATATAATGTAGTAAAAGGCTTTTTGAATCTCGTTGTCAGTGATGCTCCATGGGTAGAACTGCTCAATAAGATAAATAGTGACGAGCAGTTTGGTTTTAAGCCGGTGACTGCCAGTAGTCCACTGGTGATGATTGAATACTCTTCGCCAAACACCAATAAACCTCTTCATCTGGGTCATGTAAGAAACAATTTATTGGGTGCTGCCTTAGCGCGTATTGTTGAGGCAAATGGCAATAAAGTTGTAAAAACCAACATTGTGAACGACCGCGGTATTCATATCTGCAAGTCGATGTTGGCTTGGTTGAAGTGGGGCAACGGTGAAACTCCGGAGTCGAGCGGTAAGAAAGGTGATCACCTGATAGGTGATTATTATGTGCTGTTCGACAAACACTATAAAGCAGAGTGTGACGAACTGAGCAAGCAGTATATGGCTGAAGGTATGGATGCTGATGCAGCAAAGGAAAAGGCAAAGCAGGAAGCTCCGCTGATTAAGGAGGCTCATGCTATGCTGGTGAAGTGGGAGAAGAACGATGCTGAAGTTCGTGCTTTGTGGCGCAAGATGAACGAGTGGGTGTATGCCGGTTTTGACGAGACATACAAGATGATGGGAGTAAGCTTTGATAAGATTTACTACGAATCAGACACATATCTGGAAGGTAAGGAGAAGGTGATGGAAGGACTGGAGAAAGGACTGTTCTACAAGCGTGAAGACGGTAGTGTGTGGGCAGACTTGACTGGTGAAGGACTTGATGAAAAACTTCTGTTGCGCAGCGACGGCACATCAGTCTATATGACTCAGGACATAGGTACTGCGAAACTGCGTTTCCAGGATTTCCCTATTGATAAGATGATTTATGTGGTTGGTAACGAACAGAACTACCATTTCCAGGTTCTATCGATTCTGTTGGATAAGTTAGGATTCAAGTGGGGTAAGGATTTGGTACACTTCTCTTATGGTATGGTGGAACTGCCAAACGGTAAGATGAAGTCGAGAGAGGGAACTGTGGTAGATGCCGACGATTTGATGGCTGCTATGATAGAAGATGCTTACAAGGCAAGCGAGGACAAGATGAAGACTTTGGATATGGACGAAGACGAAGCTCGCGAGGTGGCACGAAAAGTAGGACTTGGGGCACTGAAGTATTTCATCCTAAAGGTGGATGCTCGCAAAAATATGTTGTTCAACCCTGAAGAATCTATCGATTTCAACGGCAATACTGGTCCGTTTATCCAATATACCTATGCACGTATTCAGAGTATTATGCGTAAGGCTAAGGAACAGGGAATCAATATTCCTGAGAGCCTGAATACTGATGTGAAAATATCAACAAAGGAAACTGAACTCATTCAGAAACTGAATCAGTTTGAAGCAGCTGTGCGTCAGGCAGGTATCGACTACAGTCCTTCAGGAATCTGTAACTACTGTTACGAACTGACCAAGCAGTTTAACCAGTTCTACCACGATTTCACTATCCTTGGCGAACAGAACGAGGCTGTGAAGGTGTTCCGCTTATCGTTGTGTAAGGCTGTGGCAAAGGTTGTGAAGAACGGAATGGGTCTGCTGGGTATCGAGATGCCAGAAAGAATGTAATGATGCATAATTTCTGAGGTAGAGTACAATTTTAAACAGGTAAATGCCGTTTAAATATACAGATTACTAACCAAATATAAGATGAAGAAGTTTTTCCTGCTTCTACTAACTTGTTTTTCAATTTTTGTTGCTTCGACTGTGAAGGCAGCAGATAGCGATTGGAAGGTATATGCCTCGTATCATAATCCTACGAAGAGTGTGGAATTGGGCAATAGGGTGTATGTACTTGCCAATGGTGATTTGTATAGTTACGGTACTGACGACCAGAGTATTGAAACATATGATAAAGCCGGTGAACTGAACGATTTCGGTATATATGATATTCAGGCATGTGGCAGTACGAATGAGATTGTCGTTGTATATAAAAATGGCAATGTGGATTTGTTGTCTGCCGATGGCGATGTATTCAATATCTCCGATTTGAAAGGCAAAAGCCTGGTTGACAAGACTCTGAACGATGTGGTGCTGGAAGGTACAACTCTGTATATATCGACCAATTCGGGACTGGCAATTATGGATGTGAAAAATCGCCAGTTCAATAATATATACAATTGGGGATATCCCGTGAAGGCTGTCTGTGAGAAAGATGGGTATGTGGTAGCCTCAACTTCTGACGGAGTCTATAGAGGAAAGAGAGCCATAAACTTGCTTGATCCTAAGAATTGGGAGAAAATCAGCAATGTAACTCAATTCAAGAGGTTCATGAAAGTAGGCAACAGTGTGTTTGCACAGGCGTTGGAGATGTATAAGATAGACAATATGTCAGATATGTCTAGGACGCAGGTAACTATCGACAGGGTTGCCAATAGCTTTGTGTGCAATGGGAAGATGTTTTTCGTTACTATAGATAATCAACTGAAATCTGTTGACGAGGCAGGAACGGTGCAGACATACACTTCGCCTTATGACATCAGTCATCTGCTTTATAAGTCGGGCAATTATTGGGCTTCATGTGGTGAGACAGGTCTTGTCGGTATGGGACTCAACGGAAGCAGTTTTACCCAAACTGTAGGCGATGTGACTCCTAACAGTCCTGTGCGCAATTACTCATACAGACTGAATATGATAGACAGACGCCTATTGGTGGCTGGTGGAAATTTCTATTACCCAGAGGTGGAATACACAGGAACTGCCATGAAATATGAAGATGGCAGATGGACGACATTTGACGAGAAAGCAGCTATAGACTTAGTTGGTGCCAATACCTATCACAATGTTACCGATGTGGTACAAGACCCTGATGATTCAGAGCATCATTGGTTGGGAACAAAGCGAAGCGGTATTTACGAATTCAAAGACTATAAGTTAACAAGACATTTTTCTTACGATAATTCACCACTGACCACAATTCTTCCGAACTCGTCAAATCCTCAGAATTATGTCAGAGTGACAGGTTTGAATTATGATTCGCAAAGAAATCTGTGGATGTGTAATAACCAGTGTGACACCATTGTGCGTATTTTGAAAAATGACGGTAAGTGGATAGCATATTTCTACGAAGAAATAAAAGGGTATCCGACCTTTGATTTTGTGAAGTTTGACAAACGTGGATGGGCTTGGATAAATAGCCGAAGAGCAACGAGTATATCAGATGGTGGTATGTTGATAGTGAATACAAATGGAACTATCAACACTCAGAAAGATGACACGTATAAATTTGTCAAATCAATCATAAATCAAGACAATCTGCCATATGATATAGGTGATTGCTATTGTATGGAAGAGGATATGAATGGAGCTATCTGGATTGGACTGAGTAATGGACTTTTTGTGGCAAACAAACCTGAAAACATATTCTCTTCTGATTATCAATTTACACAGATAAAGATAGCCAGAAACGATGGATCCGGTCTTGCCGATTACCTGTTAAATGGTGTAAATGTTACTTGTATAGCTGTGGATGGTGCAAATAGAAAATGGGTAGGAACGGGTGGTAGCGGAGTTTATCTTGTCAGTGCAGACGGACAAGAGGAATTGCATCATTTTACAAAGGACGACTCTCCGCTTATCTCTGATAATATAAACGATATTGAGATTGACGGAGCCACAGGCGAGGTGTTTTTCGCTACAGATGCCGGACTCTGTTCTTATTTGAGCGATGCAGTAGATGCAGAGGATGCTTTGAGTGCAAATAATATTAAGGTATATCCTAATCCTATACGCCCAGAATCGCGCCAGTTAGTTAGGGTTACAGGTCTTGCATATAGTACTAATGTGCAGATTGCCAATGCTGCTGGTCGCCTTGTGTATGAGGGTACATCGAACGGAGGTGAGTTTACATGGAACTGCCGAACTTCTTCTGGCAAACCTGTGTCGTCGGGAGTATATTATATTCTCGCAACTGACTCCGATGGTAAGAAAGGTGCCACGGCAAAGGTTCTTGTAATCAGATAAGTGCTCGAAAATGAAATGCTTCGTCGTTATATGCGGATTCCTTTTATTCAATACATTTTTGTGGGCTGAGTCTTTACCTAAAGTATATATAACAGCCACAAATCTTTCTACGGAATATAGTGATGGCATAATCAAGATAGATGATGGAGCAGAGATGTTAGCTGATATCAGGTACAGAGGGGCTTCGTCGTTGAAATACCAAAAGAAATCATTCGCTATAAAACTTAAAGATTCAGAAGGCAATAAGGTAAATACTGCACTCTTAGGAATGCGTTCCGACAATTCTTGGATTCTCGATGCGATGGCTATAGATAAAGCGAGAATGCGAAATAGAGTATCCACTGATTTATGGCTCGATTTTTCTCATGAAGTATATTATGCCAACCAAGAACCACAGATGGTGAATGGTACTCGCGGAAAGTTTGTCGAGGTTTTTCTCAATGATGATTATTATGGATTGTTCTGTTTGACAGAGAAGATTGACCGTAAACAGTTAAAGCTGAAAAAGTGTACTTCCAACGCTGTGCGTGGAGAACTCTTTAAGGCTGTGGGCTATGGTTCCATGTGGATTTCTGACGAATCTCGATACGCGTGGGATAACAATAGTAATGTGTGGGATGACGTATGGGAATTGCAATACCCTGATACCGAAAAGGGCGAGCCTATAGACTGGGAGCCATTTGTGAATACTGTTCGTTGGTTGAATGTTGCTTCAGATAAAGAAATTAAAGAAAAACTGACCGATGAAATTGACATGCCCGTGTGGATTGACTATTTCCTACTGGTTGATTTACTATTGGGTGATGACAACGTAGCAAAGAATATGTATGTTTCATTTTATGATTTGAATCAGGGCGTTTGCCGCCTTATTGTGACACCTTGGGATATGGATGCTACATGGGGCAGGAATTACAAGGCAGAGTTCGAGGATGCTGAAACAGAAACACCGCTTTATCATCAGATATATTCCCGTATGATATATTCGACAAATGCATGGTCGGAGATGTTCGAACCGCGTTATGCAGAATTGAGAAAAACATATTTCTCTCTTCCTGTGTTGAAGAGTTATTTCAGTAGATACTTTGATTTATTTGGAACAACCGGTGTCGCACAACGTGAAGTTGCCCGATGGAATGAAGTTGATGGGATACAACTTGACTTTAATGCGGAGGAACAATACATATATGATTGGATAGAACACCGTCTTGCTGTGCTTGATAAACGATATGATTATAAAGAAGATGCTGATGCAATAAACATCATTGCAGCGGAATTCCCTTTCGTCCCATATTCTGTTTATAATATCTCCGGACACATAGTTGGAGTGGTACCCGAACCGACCTGTGAGAGATTGCGTGAGTTGCAACTGAAACAGGGCGTTTATATTGTAGGTAATAAAAAAATCGTAGTAAAATACTGAATAATTATGCTCTCAATACTTATTCCGACACATAACTATACTTGCTACAAACTTGTAGCCGACCTTCATCGACAGGGTGAAGCGTTAGGTGTGCCTTATGAAATAATAGTGTGTGAAGATGGTAGTCGTGATTCGGTAAGTATTATTGCAAATCATAAGATTGAGGAACTGAGTAACTGCCGGCGTATCATTAACAAGCAAAACATAGGACCAGCAGCTACCAGAAATCTTTTGGCTAAGAATGCTCTTTATGATTGGGTGCTGTTTATCGATTGTGATGCTCAAGTGATTCATGATGACTTTCTGGATAATTATATTAATAATGTAGGAAAGGGCGATGTAGTAGTGGGCGGTCTGCAACACCCTCGGTACAATGACGATCCAAACCGTACATTGCGATTTAAGTATGAGACCGAGGCCGACAAGACCCGTGGAGCGGAATTCAGAAATCAGAATCCGTACAATAAATTTACTGCATTTAATTGTATGGTTCGCCGGTCGATGTTCCTGTGTATATTATTCGATGAGAACTGTAGGCAATATGGATATGAAGATGCCCTTTTCGGTTTGGAACTGAAAAGACGCGGCATCAGTATTTTACATATTGATAATCCGTTACTTCATACGGGGATAGATACCAATAAGGCATTTCTCCAGAAAACAGAAACGGCACTAAACACACTTTTGTTGCTTGGGAACAGAATGCAAGGAGGAAGTGCGCTGCTGAATATGTATGCACGTTTTTCTCGTCGTCGTTCTGCCTGGTTGTTGCGCTTGAACTACTCTCTGTTTGGTGGTCTCATGCGTAGAAATCTCCTCTCTGCACATCCTTCACTGACAGTTTTCAACTTTTACAAGCTTTGCTACTATGCTAATATAGCCCACTAAAACCTGTTCATGCTATTTAATACTGTCACATATCTTTTATTTCTTCCAATAGTATTTGCTATATATTGGAGTGTACGCAGCAAGAAGTGGCAGAATAGTGTGTTGCTGATTGCCAGCATGGTATTTTATGGTTGGTGGAGTGTCCCCTTCCTAGGCTTGATGCTAGGCAGTTGCCTTTTTAACTACCTGTGTGTAACGCTGATGAATCGAGCAAATATACGTCGACTTTGGCTTATATGTGTACTTCTGTCCAATTTTGGCGTACTTGGAGTATTCAAATATTTTAATTTCTTTGCAGAGAATCTCTCCGAACTTTTTGCTCTATTCGGACTGAAAGCTGATATGCCAACTCTCAGCGTGATTCTTCCAGTTGGTATTAGTTTCTATACTTTCCAACTCTCTGCATACGCTATAGACTGTTATCGCAGTAAGAAAATAGCCATTCCATCGTTACTCTCATTTCTCACTTTTATCACTTTTTTCCCTCAACTTGTTGCAGGTCCAATAGAAAGGGCGAGTAACCTTTTATGTCAAGTGGAACGTAGGCGAACCTTTGATGAGGCTCAAGCTACTGAAGGAATGCGACTGCTGTTTTGGGGACTGATGAAAAAGATGCTTTTGGCAGATAATTGTGCTTATCAAGTAGATTATATTTTTGAACATTATTCCACTCTCAATGCTACAACCCTTTGGATGGGAGCACTTTACTTTACTTTTCAAATCTATGGTGACTTCTCCGGATATAGCGATATGGCAGTAGGTTCGGCAAGATTGTTCGGTATCAATATAACGCGAAACTTCCTCCGTCCTTATTTTGCCACTTCGATGCAGGACTTCTGGCGTCGCTGGCATGTAACCCTTATGTCCTGGTTTAAGGATTATGTATATATTCCTATGGGAGGAAATCGTATAGGAAAACTCCGTCAGCGCCTGAACCTTGCCACTGTATTCCTGCTTAGCGGACTTTGGCACGGAGCCAACTGGACATTCGTGGGCTGGGGATTCTATCATGCCCTGATTTACCGTCTGCCTGTACGTCGTCTTGCTTTTTTATTTATAGTACTTGGATGGGTTATCTTCCGCTCTCCTGATATCTTTTCTGCCGCAGGTTACTTTGCAGGTATGTTTAATGTCCATTCTATTGGCGTTTCGGAATGTAGTCGAATACCTCTCCTTTATATTATCATGCTTGTAGTGACAGAATGGAAAATGAAGGACTCGGAACACCCTTTCCGTTGGCAATCTTCAGGATTTCAGTCCTCTCAGTGGGTTCGCCTGTCAGTCTATCTGCTTCTGTTCGTATCCACCATTATTTTCGGAGGTGACAAAACACAATTTATTTACTTTCAGTTCTGATGCGTAGTTTTATATATAAAATATCAGTGTTCTCCCTGTTGGTGCTCATCCCACTCATCAGTGCTGAGATTTATGTGGAATCTTTGCCTAATCCGTCAAAAACGAAACATCAGTGGATGAAGCAGCATTCCTGTTCAGTCAACACTCTTATCCTTGGCAGTAGTCACACGTTTTATGGTGTGCGTCCCGACAAACTTTCTGTACCAGCCTTTAACTTGGCTCAAGTAGCTCAGACATATCGTTATGACTATTATCTGTTGAAACACTATCCGACAGATAGTTTGAAGAATGTGATCTTGCCGTATTCTTATTTTTCCATATATGAGGATTTTGAGAATGTGCCTCGTGAGCGTTGGAACGCTATTCGTTACCGACTTTATATGGATTGTGATATACATCCACGTATCAGTTATTATGGATTTGAATTTTCTTCCATCAATTCTCTTACAGAAAAATTGAAAAGTTTATGGCAACTATCTGTGGTTTCATGGGATTCATTGGGGTGGGGAACTGACTTCTGCCTGACAAATAGAAACGAACCGTGGGATAACGGATATGAAGCAGCGCTGTATAATACTTATAGCGACACATCCCTCGTTGATTTGAATGTGTCAATACTTGACAGCATGATGACATACCTTGACAGGCGAAACATACAATTGTTGATGATAACGACTCCTTTGTCACCTAATTTCCGTGCAGCACAATCTCCTTCACAGGTGAATAGGAATGAAACGGTACTTAAGCGATTGCTTCGCCTTCATCCTAATGTGAAATATGTTGATTATAGCTCAGATTCCGTTTTCTGTGATTCAGATTTCTTTGATTCCCATCATCTGAATGATTATGGTGCTGCAAAACTAACAAGAATCCTTGATCAGTATTTGGTGCGTTGACAATTGTTTTGTCGGTATTGTATTGCTGTGATTAAATATTCTGCGATGAACAGAAACGATAGCGCAACAATGTATATATGGCTTCCATGCCATCGTGCCAGTTGATTTTCTTTCCTTCAGCTTTGCTGCGCGGATTGTATTTTATGGGCAGTTCTGGTATTGGGATTCCACGACGTGCCACTTTTGCTGTTACTTCGGGACAAAATTCAAATCGTTCACATTTGAGTGACATTGAGAGAATCAGGTCAGTTTTAAATAGTTTATAGCATGTAGGCTCGTCAGTCAGATGAAGACCATAGAGCAAATTGGTGACAAGGGTGACAAAACGCCCTCCCCAGTAAAAATATGGCGATGCTGTCTTCTTCTGTTTTGCGATGCGTTGTCCGAGTATACGACTGCCATATACCACTGACAGATTGTGGCTTATGGCATGTTGCAGCAGACGAACCATGTCGGCTGGGTCGTATTCAAGATCGGCATCTTGAATGATTGTATATGTACCGCTTACGTGTTGCAATCCTGTACGAATGGCATGACCTTTCCCGTAGTTTTGCGTATGGCTCACTCCTATGATGTGCAGCGAGTCTGACTGTTCCCATTGTGAAATAATTCGTGCTGTACCATCTTGCGAACTGTCATCTACTACAATTATCTCCCATTCGTACGTGTCTGGCAACGGAGTGTCAGCTATTTTCTTCAAAAGGACGTCAAGTGTACGCTCTTCATTGTATGCGGGTATTATGACTGAGAAACGATTCATGCTTGGGTTGCAGTTTTATGTATTGGAGTAGAAATAATAAGTAGCAGTTCTATAGGAAGCGCCCATATGATAGGCATTACGTATCGGAAACATCCGTTCTGAGGTGATATTATTAGCACTCCAATTGATACGAAAACAGGGAATAATGCAAGTGATGCTTCCCATTTGCGGCGTATTAGCAGGATAAGGTAACCGACCAATGATAGTGGAATGTAAAATCCCATGCGGAAGAGTAATCCTATTAATGGTATGTGCATGGCTGTATTCATCCCTGATGGTTGTGGATGGAGTAGAGTGTCCATCGTGTAGAAGTTTTCACATGGAGGTTCGTTGATTGCAAATGAAGGAGAAAATAAAGGGAAGCGTCCGCTCGGAATAAAATAGTCATTACACCCTGCCCACACCGATTGTATAGCGACCATAGGGCGGCGTTTCATAAGTCTTATGTATGCCCAGCGGAAGCGTGCGAAATCATCGTCGCTTGCATTAACTCGGTAGCGGAACTTAACGGGGTCTTGCAGATCTGGATTGTACAGTGCTGCTATGCTGTCGTAAGGCAGTAACGCAGAAATAGCTTCGCGCTCTTCTGGCTCTACTTCTGTAGGATATTGTTTTATGTAGAGTGCAGTCTGCTGGAATGCGAATCCATATAATTCCTGACGCCCGCTGAGTGCAACGTGGTATGCAGGTAGTAGTATGTGCAGCCATAGGAAGTATAGTAATGCTGATATACTGAGTGTTGCACTCAACCTCCATTTTCTGTAAAACAAAGATGTAGCTGCAATCAAAAGTATAACGATGTAGAAACATTGATTTTTTGAAAGCATGAAAAGGAAACAGACAGAAATAAAACGCAACAGGAATATTTTGTCATTAAGTAGTTGCCCATTTGATTGAACCATTTCAAGCAAATAGAGCGTTAACCATAGCGTGGTGATTGAGAATAAAGCATCTTTGAGCATTAGGGTACTCCAAAAACCATATATTGGGAATAAAGCTGTAAAGAGTATGCTGACGTTCCACCATGCCAATGCTTTTCTGTTTTTGTTTGTAGGACGCAACAAGATGAATAGACGAGCCAGAATCCATGAGTGTAATAACATTTGCAGTGTGATGAGGGTAAATACTGCAATTGACTGACTTCCTATTAGGTTGCCTGCCCATATGGTTCCGCCGTATAGTAAGGTGTAGATTACAGGATTATGATTTGTTAGGATGGTAGAAGGGTCTGAACTGGATAATTGAGCTGTGAAATCGGGGTACCCGAAGAATTGTTCAATTGATCCAGCGGTGTCGGGATAGATACAACCAGGGAACTCCAAAAGCAGATATGGTATGCGTAACAGCACAAAGAATATCCACAGAGACTTTATTGTGTTGAGGCGTTTCATTTCTTTGTGATTTGGAAAATGTTATCATGTAGGATGGAAACGTAAATAGGGGAAACATCGTTGAGAAGTTCGATTTGTTCATCACTCATCAGATTATTGTTGTAAAGCACTCTCAGACGATATTCACCAGTTTTGGGGGCATATATTTTCCTTATGTTAACGTTGTAAGTCCGTTCTTCGTCTGCAGCCAATGTATATCCTTGTTGGTATAGATAAAATGGCTCGTATGCTTCGTTTGTTGGTTCCATGCGGAAGTATATGCGCCCTGTGGATTCGGCATTGTGATTTTTCAGTGTAAAGCTATAGTCTGGAGCCTGAGCATTGATGAGTAAGTCGGGCATGTCTAAGTCGGTAAGTTCCAGCCATGCTGTTTTCAGACTGTCGCTACTTAGCTCTACCTCCTGAGTTCCGACCGAGCAGAGCAAGTAGTTCGGGATGCCTATGTTGCAAAGCACCGGATGCCATGTGCCATGGTCGCGAAACATTGGTTGTATGCGATATTCCCCTTGAGGTATTTTTGTGCTGATGATTATTTGCATCGAGTCTGTATATGCCGTGTCTTCCACTTCCTCCAGTTCAAAAGTGCGGTTGTATGTGTAAAGTGTGTCAATAATCTGTTCATTCTTAGTAAGCATTATGGCAACAGAATCATTATGCATGTTGCTGCCTATGTTTGCTAGTTCCTGCACAACTATTTCCATCTCTTCGCCTCGTTTCGCGCTTGTTGTCTTTGCTCTCATTCCCTCCATTGCAAAAATATGTGTCTCTGGCTCTGGCTCTGCACCTTTGGGCTGTATTCCCATAACGAACATCTGCAAAACGTTTATACCTGTCTCCGGACTCAGCGTGTAGTCATGTTCATCGTGGTCGCCAGTCATGCATTCCAGGGAAGTCCATCCGTCTCCCTCGCCAAAGGGATTGCCGAGCATGATGTGGAACCAGTCGTCTTCGTTATATCCATCGATAACGAAAGAGTGTCCGCCGCTTTGGTTGTATGCTGAGATGAGTACAGGACGTTTTGCAGCAAGTTCGCGTTTCAGCATGGTGGTTATTTCTTTTTTAGTGTAGAAATCGCGGAAATAGATTTGTGCTGCCTTGCTATATTTGAAGTAATTTACGAGTGCAATGGGTTGCATAACGGTTCTTGCACCACTGGCATTACTTTGGTATCGCATATTTACGCTTATACCGCAGTCGCTCAGAAGATGGCTTATTCGTTCTGCGTCTTCATATGTGTATTCTCCTTCGGGGTACTCATATAGCATCTTATCCCATTCATAATGACTGTTTGCAAAGTTGGCATACAGAATCTGTTTGCAACCAGTGCTGTCATCGTAAGAATGTTCTCCTTCGCCTTGGGCAGGGTGTCTCCAATAGTGCATCACTTGTGCCTGCGACAATGCAACACAACCTGCAGGACAGTGTTCTCCTTCAATTATGGGCGTATGATTCCAATACGGTGCACTGTATTGGTGCCAACGGTTTATCGGTGCCACGAGCGGATTGACACGTTGAGGAAGGTTTTTGTCCTGCATGTCGGTTGTCTTCAGTAGGGTACGATTGATGCGTAGTTGTTCCTGTTGTTTCTTTGCGGGCACAATGGTATTTTTGCGTTGCAGCAACGGGTGCTCCGGCATCAGATGCTGAGCGGATAATACTTGTGCTGACAAGCAGAATAATATGAAGATAAATTTTTTCATCGCGGCAAAGGTAATGAAAAATATTTTTTCGTACCTTTGTTTTGTATATTAAATTGTAATACTATGAAACGACTTGTTTTCTTGACAGGTGCAGGTATGTCCGCTGAGAGCGGCATCAGCACGTTCCGTGACAGTGGTGGTCTGTGGGAACAATATCCGGTGCAACAGGTGGCGAGTATTGAGGGCTATATGGCAGACCCTGAGTTGGTAATCAATTTTTATAATGAACGTCGTCGTCAGCTACTTGAGGTGAAACCATGTGAAGGGCATCGTTTGGTAGCAAGTATGGAAAAGGATTACGACGTGACAGTGATTACTCAGAATGTTGATAACTTGCATGAGAAGGCTGGCAGCACAAAGGTAATTCATTTACATGGCGAACTGATGAAGGCTACTTCGACGAATAATCCCAATGATACACGTTGTATCATTACTCTTCCCGAGGATAATCTCGATATAAAGATGGGGCAGAAGGCTGCTGATGGTTCTCAATTGCGCCCTTTCATCGTGTGGTTTGGCGAGAGTGTACCCATGATAGAACCTGCCATTGCTGAGATAATGAAGGCCGACATAGTTGTGGTCATCGGCACTTCGTTGAATGTGTACCCAGCTGCGGGATTGCTTGGATATGTTAGCAGTGGTTGTAAGATTTACCTTATTGATCCGGCAGATGTGCGTTATGACCGTTCATTAGGTATAACGCACATAAAGAAAGGGGCATCGGAGGGTATGCGTGAACTTATTGCTGAACATATACCCGTTGCACACGAGTAGATATTCCTGTAAGTACTTCGTACGGAATAGTTTCTATTGCATCGCTTAAAACAGTAATAGGGAGGTCGTTGCCAAAGATAAGGGCATGATCTCCCACTTTACATTCTATATCGGTGACGTCAATCATGCATACGTCCATGCATATATTTCCTACGTATTCTGCCCGCTGACCGTTTACGAGACAATAACAGTGGCGGTTGCCAAGTCGACGGTTTAGTCCGTCGGCATATCCTATAGGAATGGCAGCGATACGTGATGGACGTTTTAAAATAGTCTTACGACTATATCCGATGGAATCACCTGCTGGCACGTCACGAATCTGCAGGATGGTTGTCTTCAGTGTGGCAACATTATTCAGCATTTGGTTGTTGCGTGGGTTGATTCCGTAGAGGCCAAGTCCAAGTCTAACCATGTCGAGCTGATATTCGGGGAAGTGTTCTATGCCAGCCGAATTACATATGTGACGTAGAATCTTGTGAGAATAGACTGCTTGCAATTGTTGGCTTGCCTTGTCGAAGAGTTCGAACTGCTTGCGTGAGAAATCATCGAATTCATCGCCGTCACTGCCTACAAAATGACTAAATACGGAGCAGGGTACGAGTGCAGCTTGATGGGTCAGTATGTATATTAGTTGTTGCATGTCGCTGTCGGGATTGAATCCTAAGCGGTGCATTCCTGTGTCGAGTTTTATGTGGATGGGAAAATTGGTGATACCATACTTTTCTGCATATCTGATGAGTTCCAGAAGCATATCGAATGAGAATATTTCTGGTTCCAGTTTGTAGTCGAAAAGCATTTTAAATGACGTCATTTCGGGGTTCATCACCATTATGTTGGCGGTGATGCCTGCCTTACGCAAATCGGCACCCTCGTCTGCTACTGCTACTGCAAGGTAATCTACACCAGCATCTTGCAGTGTCTTGCTTATTTCCAATGCTCCAGTGCCGTAGCCACTTGCCTTTACCATACAAACCATCTTTGTGTCGCGGTGCATGAATTGCCTGTAGTATGCTACGTTGTTACGCAAGGCATTCAGGTCTATTTCTAGAATGGTCTGGTGCACTTTTAGAGTGAGTAGGTCAGCAATCTTGTCGAAATGGAATTTGCGAGCTCCTTTTATAAGGATGAACTCGTCGCGCAGAGAAGCAAAAGTGTCGCTATTGATGAAATCGTCAGTTGTGCTGAACGGAAAGTGTGGCATGGGGAAGTAGTCGGCATTCTGACTGGTTTCTTCGCCAACGAGAATTATTTTTTCGATTCCGCGTGAGGCAGCCATCTGTGCTACTTTTGTATAAAGAGCACGAGACGATTCGCCCGACTGCAGTATATCTGATAGGATGAGAGTACGATGTTGTCTTTTTGTGTCGGGACGTCGATACATGAAATCTAAAGCGATGTCGAGCGAATGTATGTCGGAGTTGTATGTGTCGTTGATAAGTGTACAGCCATTGATGCCTTCCTTCACCTCCAGGCGCATAGCAATAGGTTCAAGTTTCGACATACGTTCGCAGAGATCCTCAATGGCAATATTTGTGTTGAGGGTCAGCACTGTTACAAAGCAGGTGATACTGTTCTCAATAGCTGCATCGTCGATAAACTTAAGAGTGTAACTACTGCGTTTTCCTTCGTATTCGAAGTGTACGGTAGCTTTTTGTCCACTTTTCTCAATCTTAAGTACGTTCAGATGTATGCGTTCGATGCTTTGTGGTAGGAGCGAGGCACAGCGTGCAATAGTACTGCTCTTACTGTTAATAACCACTTTTTGACAGTGTTGGAACAGAAGCATTTTCTCTGAACACTTGATATCGTATGAGAGAAAATTCTCTTGATGCGCAGCTCCTAAGTTCGTCATCACGCCAATGGTTGGTTGGATGATAGGTTCGAGTCGTCCCATCTCTCCTGGTTGGGAAATTCCTGTCTCGAAGATCGCTATATCGTGGTGTTGATTCAAGAGCCAGATACTAAGTGGTACTCCTACTTGTGAGTTGTAGCTGCGAGGTGAACGACATACGTTGTATTCGGGTGAAAGTAGTTGATAGAGCCATTCCTTCACCGTTGTTTTGCCGTTGGAACCAGTGATTCCTATTACGGGGATGTTGAACTGTCTGCGATGGTGTGCTGCAAGAGTTTGCAGGGCAGTGAGTGGTGACTTGACTACTAGGAAATTGCAGTCACCAGTGTCCTTGGGGACAGTTTGTACCACGAAATTACGAACTCCGCGTCGTTTAAGTTCTGCTATATATTTATGTCCGTCGTTCTTTTGTGTTTTCAGTGCGAAGAAAAGAGTTTCTTCAGGAAAACAGAGTGAACGGCTATCAATGAGCAACCAGTTGATGGTGGTGTCGTGGTTACCAATGCGTTGTGCACCGATAATTTCGGCAATTTGTGATGTAGTGTATGTCATTTCTTTACTTAATTATTTCTCTGTGTTGACTGCGTTTCCATTCCTTTAGTCTTAGATAGCATTTCTCTAGGGTTTGGAGTGACATATAAGTTTTTTGAAACCTCTGCCATATATACTCTACTGCAGTAGGGGATGGATGAACCATGTCTTCAGCATAGAATCGGTAGTCGCGCAGTTCATCAAGCATTATTTCGTACGATGGGAAATAATTGACGAAGTTTTCTGCGTCGGTGGCGTTGAGTAATTCGTCAACGGCTTGCAGTAATATGCCTTTGCTGATTTGATTTATGTGCAGTCCATCGCGTTTATGACGTATAGGACTGACTGTGAAGATAACGCGGAGTTTGGGGTTCACGGAACGTAGTAATCCGAGAAGCATTTGCCATTGGTCGACAATGTCGTATACGGAGAGTCGTTCACGCTGGAAAAGGGCATCAGGTTGTTTGTGACAATTGGCCACGAGCATTCCGGTTTCTTTCAGTCGGTAGATGATGGCTGTGCCCAAAGTGACTATGAGTAGGTCTGCATGTTCCAGAAAGTCAGCCCCAGCAGCAGTGGTGTCGTTTAGGCTAGTCAACATTGTATCACTTTGTGAGGCGGAGAATCGGGAGTGGTGCATCCATGAGTGCCAAAGTCCGTCGGCTGCTTGAAAAATCTCCTTTGATGCTTGTTCGTATTGTGTGCGACTGATGCATCGAAGCAAAAGTGCTGCAATTGATGCTGGATTGTATAGTGTGCCAAAGGGGTTTGCCATAGTCTGAAATCCTGATTCGATAAATTTCTTACCCATTTCATCAGCAAAACACGACCCCAAAAGCATGATTTTGCTGTCATGTTCGATTTCAAACTTTCCTTTTGGAATATCAACTATTGTTTGTAGTTCCATCACTGTGCTTGTTCGTCGAGATATGAGTCTTTGAAACCGAGGAAATAGAGAACTCCGTCAATACCGATGGTGTTGATACTCTGTTGCGCGTTGGCTACGACACGTGGTTTGGCATGGAAGGCGATACCCAGTCCGGCTTCGTTAAGCATAGGCAAGTCGTTTGCTCCGTCGCCCACAGCGATAGTCTGTTGCAGGTCAACTTTCTCTACCTGTGCGATAAGTCTCAGGAGTTCAGCTTTACGCTTTCCATCGACGATTTCTCCTACGTAGTTGCCAGTGAGATGACCGGTTTCGTCTATTTCCAGTTCGTTGGCATATACATAGTCGATGCCATATTTCTTCTGGATGTATTCGCCAAAGAAAGTGAATCCACCACTGAGAATAGCGATTTTGTATCCGTACTTCTTTAGGACATACATGAGTCGGTCCACTCCTTCAGTGAATGGAAGATTTTCAGCAATATCTCGCATTACGCTAACGTCAAGTCCTTTGAGGAGCTTGCAGCGTCGGGTGAATGACTCTTTGAAGTCTATTTCGCCTCGCATGGCGCTGGCCGTTATAGCAGCTACTTCGTCATATACTCCGTGTTTGCGTGCCAATTCATCAATTACTTCAGCCTGAATTAGTGTAGAATCCATATCGAAACAGATGAGTCGTCGCATGCGTCGATACATATTGTCTGTTTGGAACGAACCGTCTATTTCTAGTTCTCTAGACATCTTAAGCAGTTCTGCATGCAGAGCTTCCTTGTCACGTGGAGTTCCACGTACGGAGAACTGAATGCAGGCCCGGTTTTTCTCTCTTGGATAGAGTATACTGGCACGTCCGGTGAGTCGCTGAATACCATCGATATTGAGTCCCTGATCCTTGATAAGCCTGCTTACAGCTTCAATCTGTCGGGCTTCGAGTCTGCGCCCGAGTACTGTGAGCATATAACGATTCTTTCCCTGTCGTGCCACCCAAGCTTCATATTCATCGATAGTGATAGGGTAGAAGCGAATGTTCACTCCCAGTTCTGAGGCTTTGAAAAGCAAATCCTTCATTACGCTTCCAGACTTTTCTTCTGCCACACGAATAAGAATTCCGAGCGAGAGAGTAGAGTGGATGTCGGCTTGTCCGATGTCTTGGATGTTCACGTCGTACTTTGAGAGTATTCCCATTATGCTCGCGGTCAGTCCTGGCCGGTCTTCACCAGTGATACGCACGAGCATCAGTTCTTCGTTTGTCATAGCTTTGGTCCTTTAGTTTTCATTCTGAGCGCGAAGTTAAAAAATTTTCCTTATAGTTTGTAGCTGATAATTTGGAAAAATATGTAATTTTGCAGCGAAAAAGTAAGAACCATGCTTTTATATATGGCAAAACCCCTTGTATATGCATTTTTTGGGGTGCTGAGAAATAATAATTATTAAATATTAATATGAAAAAAACTTTTTATTTCTATTTTGCTATAGGCCTCCTGTTAGGTAGTATCCTGTTTGTTTCTTGTGGAAAAAAAGACGATAAAGAACATGGCGCTCCCGGAACAGAGGACTATTATGATCGTGACCAATATGGTAATATAATAGTAAATCCATACAATTTCCCTGATGTGGCATTCCGTGTTTATTTGTATGATACATATGGAGTTGGAGGAGTGATAACTCATGCGGATATAGAAAAAGCTACCAAGATTGATGTTAGTAACAAGGGTATAAAAGATCTTAGTGGAATAGAGATCTTTTTTAAACTTGATAGTTTGCTATGTTATGGAAACCAAATCACTTCGTTAGATTTGTCGAAGTTTTCTTTACTGACACATCTTGATTGTTCTACAAACCAGCTCACATCGCTCGATTTGTCGAAGAATGCCAGTTTGACAGGATTGCTATGCTATGAAAACAAACTCACTTCGCTTGACGTGTCGCAAAACATGGTGCTGACTGAGTGTGACTGCTCTGCAAACCAACTTACTTCGCTTTCTATGAAGCATAATGGATTTCTGACACAATTGGACTGTTCTGCAAACCAACTTACTTCTCTTGATGTGTCGGATAATGAAATGCTGACATATTTGGATTGCTCTGCAAACAAACTTTCTGCACTTGATGTATTCATGAATCCTTATTTGATAGAGTTGGAATGTTCGGATAACGATATTACTTTTCTTGATCTTACAAACAATAGTGAATTGAATGTTTTTCACTACGATGAAGATGAAGTAGAAGTTATAGGATGGCCAAAATAATGCCATTTCATCGATATTTTAGCTATTTTTAAATAGATAGGCATCTACTATTTTAAAATATTTCATGGCAGCAACTCGAAAGTTGTTGCTTTTTTAGCGTTGTTTTCAAAATAGAAAGGCTTGTTTTGTGTGCGCATTTGTTGCGTAATTGTTTTGAAAAGTCACTGAAAATTCGGAATTTTGCACCTTGTTAAGAGTAATTAGTAAAAAACAAACGGAATAAGATGAAAGATTTTGTAAAGGAATTGACATGGAGAGGCATGATTCACCAGATGATGCCTGGAACGGAAGAACTGCTTCAGAAGGAACAAGTGACGGCATACCTGGGTATCGACCCTACAGCCGACAGTTTGCATATCGGACACCTCTGCGGTGTGATGATGCTGCGCCATTTTCAACGCTGCGGACATAAGCCGCTGGCTCTTATAGGTGGAGCTACAGGTATGATTGGTGACCCATCCGGAAAAAGTCAGGAGCGCAATCTGCTCGATGAGGAAACTCTGCGCCATAATGTTGCTTGCATTAAGAAACAGTTGGAGCGCTTCCTTGATTTCGATAGTGATGCCCCCAACCATGCAGAACTCGTAAATAACTACGATTGGATGAAGGACTTTAAGTTCCTTGACTTCGTTCGTGACATCGGTAAGCACATTACTGTGAACTACATGATGGCAAAGGAGTCAGTACAGAAGCGCCTGAACGGTGAAGCTCGCGACGGACTTTCTTTCACAGAGTTTACTTACCAGCTTTTGCAGGGGTACGACTTCCTTTACCTGAACGAACACAAGAACTGTAAGTTGCAACTTGGCGGTGCCGATCAGTGGGGTAATATCACAACTGGTTCAGAACTCATCCGCCGCATGAATGGCAACGAATGTTTTGCACTGACTTGTCCACTTGTTACGAAGAGCGACGGAAAGAAATTTGGTAAGACTGAAAGTGGCAATATATGGCTCGACCGCAACTATACCAGTCCGTATGTCTTCTATCAGTTCTGGCTCAATGTGCCTGACGAGGATGCAAAGCGCTATATTAAGATTTTCACTTCTTTGGAGAAGGAAGAAATCGATAATATCATTGCAGAACACGATACTGACCCAGGGCGCCGTGTGTTGCAGAAGCGTCTGGCAGAAGAGGTTACAGTGATGGTTCACTCACGCGAAGACCTCGAAATGGCTCAGGAAGCAAGCAATATTCTTTTCGGAAAATCAACAAAGGAAAGTCTTCTGAAATTAGATGAGCAGACTTTGCTTGATGTATTTGCCGGAGTACCTCAGTTCGAAGTATCCAAGAGTACACTCGAAGAAGGAGTGAAAGCTGCTGATCTCTTCGTTGATATGGCTCCTGTGTTCCCATCAAAGGGTGAATTGAAAACTCTCGTAAAGGGTGGCGGAGTGAGTGTTAACAAAGAGAAACTGAACCAGTTTGACCAAGTTATAACAACAACCGATCTGCTTGATGGTAAATATCTTCTTGTGCAGCAAGGCAAGAAGAAATATTTCCTGATTATTGCTAAATGAAAAGTCGCTGTTTGCATATCATCATCGTCTGTGCCTCACTGCTGAATGTATCAGTAATGAATGCTCAGGTTGCTCCGCTTCTGACAACGGAATGGAGTCAGCGTGCACCATATAACAATCTATGTCCAACTGATCCTACTACGGGGGAACACTTGTTGGCAGGTTGTGTGGCTATTGCGATGGCGCAGGTGATAAACTACTGGCAGTTTCCTGTGCATGGAATAGGAAAAAAATCGTACCAATGGACAAATAGCAAGGGCACCAAAAAAACTCTAAGTGCCAATTTTGCTGATACATATTATCGTTGGGAAGATATGGAAACACCAATTTCCGTAGCACAGTTGGTTTACAATTGCGGTGTGTCGGTGATGATGGACTATAGTTCCTCATTTTCTGGTTCGAGCGAATATTATGCTAAGGATGCTCTTGAAGTCAATTGGGGCTATAGTGGCGAGATAAGGCTCAGAGCACGTGCCTCATACACGGATGAAGACTGGGCTGCGTTGCTTAAGGAAAATCTCGACAAGGGCTGGCCAATCATTTACAGCAGTGGGGTACACACCTTTGTAGTCGATGGTTACAACGACAAGGGAGAGTTTCATTCTAATCAAGGATTCGGTTGGGGCGGTTACTGGGAAACCATTGAGCAACTTGGCAGCAAGACCAGTTCGTCTGCAATTATCAATATTCACCCTGACTTCTCGTCAAAGGCAAATGTTAAGGAACCGACTTTTGTTGTTTATCAGAACGATGGAAAGTCTGATGCTTATCCAAGTACTGCTATCGACGCAATGGATTGGACTCCGCAGAACCTGACTGTTACACAGAAGGATGAAACACAGAAGGTAGTGTTGCTTAAAAACCTCTCATATGTGTTGCAACACCTGCCAGTAAAACAATAAAATCAGATTACTTCGATTATTCCGAAAAAACTATAACACAACAATGAAAAGAAATCTTGAAACCATCTGCGTACATGGCGGATGGAAAGCAAAAAAAGGCGAGCCACAGCAGCTGCCAATATACCAAAGTACTACGTTCCGTTACGAAACAAGCGACCAGATGGCTCGCCTGTTTGACTTAAAGGACGCAGGATATTTCTACACACGTCTTGCTAACCCAACCAACGATATGGTGGCGAAGAAAATCGCTGCACTCGAAGGTGGAGTAGGGGCTGTGCTCACCAGCAGTGGACAGGCTGCAAACTTCTATGCTGTATTCAATATTTGTGAGGCTGGAGATCACTTTATCACCTCTAATAATATCTATGGCGGTACATTCAACCTCTTTGGGGTGACTATGAAGAAACTCGGCATCGAATGCACTTTTGTTGATCCCGAATGGGACGACGAACGCATTGAAAAGGAGTTCCGTCCAAATACGAAGTGTTTCTTTGGAGAAACAATCAGTAATCCTGGTGGATGTGTTTTTGACATCGAACGTTTTGCAAAGATGGCTCATCGTCATGGAGTTCCACTTATCGTGGATAACACCTTTGCAACACCAATCAACTGCCGTCCATTCGAGTGGGGATGCGACATCGTAACTCATTCTACCACAAAATACATGGACGGACACGCCACTCAGGTAGGTGGTTGCGTTGTTGACAGTGGTAACTTTGACTGGGATGCTTACTCTGATAAGTTCCCCGGACTTACCACTCCAGACGGGTCGTATCACGGACTTACCTTCACAAAGGCATTCGGCAAGATGGCATACACCACAAAAATGGTTACAGAGCTTATGCGTGACCTCGGTTCTATACCTGCTCCTCAGAACTCATTCTTGCTTAACCTTGGACTCGAATCTCTCCACCTGCGTATGCGTCAACATTGCGAGAATGCACAGAAGGTGGCTGAGTGGCTCAAGAATAACCCGAAGGTGGGTTGGATAAACTACTGTGGACTGCCAGGCGACAAGTACTACGAACTCGGAAAGAAATACCTGCCAAATGGTTCTTGCGGTGTCATCGCATTCGGACTCAATGGTAGTCGTGAGCAGGCTATCAAGTTCATGGACAACCTCGACTTTATCTCTATTGTTACCCATGTAGCTGATGCTCGTACCTGTGTGCTCCATCCGGCAAGTCATACACACCGCCAACTCTCCGACGAACAACTTAAGGAAGCAGGTATTGCCCCCGATCTCGTACGCCTCTCCGTAGGTATTGAAAATGCTGAAGATATCATCGCTGACCTCGAACAGGCAATGAGTAAAATGTAACTTTTCATTCTTAATTTCCCACTATGAAAAAATCTTTCGCCATCTTCCTGCTTCTCATTTCCCTAACTGCTTCGGCACAAAAGGTAGGGCGCGACGTGACAGACTTTGTCTCAAAACCTAAACTTGGTGGATATTTCATCGGTAAGTACTCATATACTAGCCAAGATGGTGCTCATGGTGGTGACGGATTCGCTCAGCGATTCACCCGAGCATACATTGACGGTACTATCTTAACCGATTTCAAATACCGAATACAGGTGCAGTTAGGCAATGCATCGTTCCACATGAAGGACTACTACCTGGAATGGGCAAGGTTCAATGAATTCCAAGTGAAGGTAGGACAGTACAAGCGTGCATTTACGTTCGAAAATCCCTATAATCCTTGGGATGTAGGATTTGGTGACTATTCGCAAGTTGTGAGCAAGTTGGCAGGTCTTGGCGACCGTAATGGGGAGGCTGCATCGTGTGGCGGACGTGATCAGGGACTACAGATTCAAGGCGACCTCTTCCCAAGCGGTTACGATCAACATCGATATCTCCACTATCAGTTTCAGCTGATGAATGGTCAGGGAATCAATTCTGGCGATTTCAACGGGAATAAGGATCTACTTGGAACACTTCAGTTTCAACCCATCAAAGGACTTTGGATTGGTGCTTTCGGATGGATTGGAAAGTACACATCCAATGACATCACTGTTGACAGAAAGCGGTGGGCTGTCTCAGCAAAACTGGAACGCGATGGTTGGAGTGGGCGTATCGAATATGCTCGTTCGAAAGGTTACAAGATTAGCGACTATGACAAAACAACTGACTCCTTCACTGGTCGAGACCTTGCCGACGGATGGTACGCCACAATTGGAATTCCTTTTACTGATTGGCTTAAGGTATATGCTAAATACGACGCCTATCGTGACCGTGCTGAGTTCAGTACTATGCGAACGATGTACACCGTCGCCCCAAACTTCCAACTTCACAAGAATTTGATGTTTCAGTTGCAGTACAACTACGTGGTGGACAAGACAACAGGCGACGACCAACGATACAATGAAATATGGGCGGAAGCCTACGTGAGGTTTTAAAATTGACAATTGACAATTGATAATTGAAACCTGAAATCCGGAACTTGAAATCCGAAACTGATAAATAACCTATGTCTAGAATGTTTAGCTACATCCGCCGCCGTTTATCCGTTACCCTCAGTCTTTGGGTGGTGCTTTTCGTGGTGGCAATTTTCATGGTTGTACTCTTACTCTTCTATTCATTCTCAAAAGCCGCAGTAATAGATGAGGCTATGGAGAAAGCAGAGAAGACGCTGGACATAACTCTGCTTAGAGTAGAAAAGGTATTACACGAAGTAGTTACTGCAGAGGAAAACATGAGTTGGCTAGTGCTCTCGCATCTCGAAACTCCTGATTCTATGTTTACCTATAGCAAAGAGATTTTGGTAAACAATCCGAATGCTATTGGGTGTTCCATCGCCTTCGAACCCTATTATTTCTCCAAAACTGAGAAATGGTTCTCTGCATATTCATACAACGAAGGCGACACCATTCTGACCGAACAGGAAGGAACTGAGCGCTACGACTACTACTCACTTGAGTGGTACACAAAACCCAAGGCAATGGGACAGTCGTATTGGATAGACCCATTCCACGAGGTAAACACAGGTGGAATAGAAGTTCCAGACATTATCACATCATACTGCAGTCCGTTGTACGACAAGAACAAGAACTTCATCGGAGTATTCTCGATTGATGTCTCCCTCGAGTGGCTTTCAGAATATATTACGGAGATGAAGCCTTACCCAAATTCCTACAGTGTGATGGTGGATAGAAACGGCCGTTTCATCGTGCATCCGGATTCTACGCAGGTATTCTACGAAACTATATTCTCAGACGAAGAAATATCCCGAGATGTACGCCAGAAACTCGGACGGTCTATGACGGCTGGCGACAGTGGTTTCCTGAGTTATAGGAAAGGTTTAGAGACTTATTACACTTTCTTCAAGCCACTCGGTGACACTGGATGGAGCGTAGCGATAGTATGTCCGGAGAGCGATGTTCTCAGTGGTTACTACCGACTGCTCATAAGAGTTATATCAGTTACCGTCATCGGACTTCTCCTCCTGTTGTTCTTCTGCTGGTTTACTATTAGCCGCAAACTGTTCCCATTAAAACGACTTGCCGACACAGCTAATCAGATGGCACATGGAAACTTCCAGGGTAGTATGCCATCAAGTATGCGTCAGGACGAGATAGGGCAGTTGCAGAATATATTCGGAAACATGCAGATGTCTATCGTTGAATATATCGAGAATCTTCGCATCAAGAACGATGAACTGCTCGAAGCCAACCAGCGAGCTATGGTGGCTGAGAGTATGAAGACAGCTTTCCTCCAAAATATGACCCACCAGATACGAACTCCGCTCAATCACGTAACCGGTTTTGCTCAGGTTATCCAAAGTGGGTATAAGAATATTCCTGAAGACGAGATGAAGATGATGATTGACGGAATGATTCAAGGTACACAGACTATCACTGTCATACTGAACCAACTCATTGACATTTCTGAACTCGACAGCAACTTGAAAATAGAAAAGAGCGATGAGGTTAATCCTACCGAACTCTGTCTCGAAGCCGTTCAGCTGATAAAACCAAAATATCCAGAGACAGTTAAGTTGGATGTAGAAAGCGACATACCTGAAGATTTCAAAATGCGTACAAATAGTACATGGATGCTCAAGGTCTTCCACGCTCTGCTCGACAACTCCAATAAGTTCACTAAAGAGGGTAGCATCATCCTCAGTTGCCACAAGAAGGACGATAAGTATGTCGAGTTCGCCGTCACCGACACTGGTTGCGGCATTCCAAAAGAACAGCGCGAAAACATATTCACGAAGTTTGTGAAACTGGACGAATTTGCCGATGGAATCGGTATCGGACTATCCCTTTGCCGCAACATCACTCAACTCCTCGGTGGCGACATCGTGCTTGATTTAGATTACAAGAATGGTTCCCGCTTCGTGGTTACTTTGCCTGTAGAATAACTATACGTAAATGAAATAATAACTAAAACCGATATTACTATGAAACAGCGAACTTCCAATTTTGTGGCACTTATCAGCCTCTTCTGTACATTACCTTTCACTGGTCATGCACAAACTGGTGCCGACTTTATGACAGCCATGAAGAAAGCAGACTGCGTAGTTGCTTTCGACGTAAACGACACTGGAAAAGAGTATAAAGTAAACTGGGGTATGGATACTGCGTGGGATTGGGATTACAATGTAAATCTCGGTATCGCACATGTAGGAGTGGGCAACTTCGCATACGGACGTATCTCGTTCCAACCTACCGATCTTGTAGAAGAAGATCTGCAGCTTTCTACAAAACAGGTTAACGCACTTCGTTCCCGTATCAGACACATCACGAGTACTGGCGTGACCGATGTGCTTTTGAACAATGATGTTCCGGGTGATCAGATTGAAAGCTATCGTGCTAACTACAAAGGTAACCCACAAGCCTATTACCGAGTTATCAAAGCTACGGTGATGAAGGCTAAAGAACTTGGAGTGAATGTGGTGGCTATAGCTCCGCTCAACGAACCAGATTATACCTACAACGAACAGGGTACAAAAGCCGACTTCCTCGCTATCGCAAAACTCATCAAGGAAGATTCGTATTTCGATGGAATCAGAGTGTGTGGAGGTAACACCCTCAACTGCGACGGAGCAACAGAGTGGTACAACTATCTCTTAAACTATCTCGACGAGGGAAATACCCATCAGCTGGCAGGTTCGTTCGATAACTATGCATCGTTCTTCACTAAGGTAAAGAGCGATGGAAAGGTGGCTACTGCCGACGAGCTCCACAACGTAGGTGAGGCTATTGTCGGTGTGAACTACGGAATGGAAAACGGCATTTGGTGGGCATTCGATTCGAAGGCTCGCGGACAGTTCTGTATCGATTCCAACGAAGGTGTGCGTATCGGTTATGGTGAAAACCGCAAGGCATGGACCAATGCAGCTGTGTATCGCAACGAGAAAACAGGTGAGGTACACGGATACTTCGGTAGTAGCGAGCGCCAGGCTGCAAAGTCGTCATTCCAGTATATATCCACCAAGAAAGATGTTTATTTCAATGGCTACGGACCAACCCGCGCTTTCGTTTACAACGTGCCAGCCGGTACCGGAACGTATCAGTATGGACAAATCAATGCCGAACGACTCTTCGATGTCACTTGGGGCGAAGATGTGGCTCCAGCTGAAATCAACGGAACCTACCGAATCCTGAATGCTTACAGCAGAAAGATGGTTACTATGAACGGTGCCGGTTCTGCTAGTAGTTATATCCAAAGTGCAAATTACAATTCCAGGGGAACTAGTCAACACTGGACAGTCACTCCTGTATATACTGATTTCGAAGGAGAAGTAAAGAAGGATGATGAAGGAAACAATTACATCTCCTATGGCGAGGGTGTAAACGGTGATGTTTCTTATTGGTTCATCGACAATGCAGGTACAACTGCCGGTCATTGGAATGTGTTGAACAATAACTTGAAGGCAGGTGCGAGCGTAATCTGTTATAATGCCGGACATGGCATGAACGAACAGTGGTATCTGAAATATGCTAAAGACGGCTATTACTTCATCATTAGCCGTTTGTCTAATAAATATCTGCATTGTAGTTCTTCCACTACAGGTACTGCATTGTCTCTTCAGGAAGCTCCTGCCGAGAATATCACAGAGAACAACCTGAAGAAATACCTGTGGCGTTTCCAGCCAACTGACACAAAGGCAGACTTGGCAGCTCCTGTGGCTCCTACCAATCTCGTTGCTCGTCAGCGTGCAGGCAGCATCCAGCTGTCATGGTCAGAACCCAACGAAACCGATCCGCTTACTTACACAGTATTGCGTAAGGAAAATGGTGAGTGGAACACCATCGGCCGTAACATCTCCGGTTCTACGTTTATCGACAACACCGTTGTTGCAGGTCGCCAGTACAGCTACAAGATGAAAGCTGTTGACCCGGCAGGCAATCGCAGTGTTGACTCAGAAACCATCGATGCTGCTCCGCTTCAGGAGAATGCACTGCTTTGTCAGTTACAGTTTGACGAATCGCTCGACGACCAGTCTTACAACGTGCTCAAAGCATCAGCTTACCCGAAGGATAACTACATAAAAGTTATTAATACTTTCAAGTCAGGTACGGCAGCTCTTAACCTGTCGTCACAAAACACATATGTGCAGATTCCTTACTCACTCACTCATCTGCCTGCAATGACTATCGCAGCTTGGGTACGTTGGAGTGGTGGCGGCAACTGGCAGCGCGTCTTTGATTTCGGTAACGGTGAAGACAGTTATATGTTCCTCACTCCTTCTACAGGTAGCGAACTGCGTTTTGTAATGAAGAATGGTGGCGAAGAGGAGATTCTTACTTCTACAAAAATACCTACCTCAAGTTATAAGCACATTGCTGTAACTATCGAACCGGCAGCAGGTGGCAAGACCTCTGTAACACTCTATGTTGATGGTGTGGCAAAGGCAACGAAAGACGACTTCACAATCAGCCCTGCCGACATAGCTGCTTCCGTGGCATATATCGGTCGCAGTATGTTCGTGGGCGACCCATTGTTCAAGGGCTATATCGATGACTTCCGCATATACAACTACGCACTCGCGGCCGAACAGGTTGCAGCAATTATGAACGATACTGGTGCTACATCGGTTGAGGTCACTAATAGCTACGTTGACACAGTTCCTACAGGCATCTCTACCCCGCAGTCCGATGGTTCTGAAGGAATCGGTGCTCCTACATACAACACTGCCGGCATGCAGGTTCCGTCTGATACTCGCGGCGTAGTAGTTAGAGGCAAGAAAAAGTACTTAAATTGGTAAACATATTATTCAGACTAAACGAAATATCCAGACATGAAACTTCGGATTTTAACACTCCTCATATCAATCTTCTTCTCTGCTGCCAGCTTTGCTCAGCAGTACACGAGCTATCTGTTTGCGTTCTTTTCAAACAATACTCCGCAGGGCGAGCAGGTGCGATTTGCTATCTCGGACGATGGGTTCAATTATAAATCGCTCAACGATGGTCACCCCGTCATTGATAGCGACTCCATCGCTCTTACCCATAGCATTCGCGACCCGCACCTCATGCGTGGCGAGGATGGTAAGACATTCTACATGGTGCTCACCGATATGCGTTCGTCAAAGGGTTGGCAGTCGAACGACGGTATGATACTGATGAAATCGACTGACCTCATCCATTGGCAGCATACAACTATCGACTTCCCGAATCGTTTCCCGCATCTCGACGGCTTCGACCGTAAGAACCTGCATGCCGTGTGGGCTCCGCAAACCATATGGGATCCAGTAGAGAAAAAGTATATGATATACTACTCGATAGGCCGTCACGACTGGGAATATCCTACGAAGGACAAGAATAGAGACGGTTCAGTGTTCCATCAGCCATACTTCAAACTCTACTACAGTTATGCCAACGAGGACTTTACCGACATAACCGAACCTAAACTCCTGTTCGACTTCGGTACTGCCTGCATCGATGGCGACATAGTGTATGACAAGAAGAACCGTGAATACGTGTTATTCTTCAAGGACGAGGGTCGTACGGTAATCAATCCGGATGGTCCTTACGGCGGTTGGAGAACCCGCCAGGGAGTGTTGCGAGCTACTAGCAAGAGTCTCACTGGTCCTTACACCATCGAATGGCGCTATCTACATCGTCCCGGACAGTTCCCTGTAGAGGGTTCGTCAGTATTTCCGATTATCGGCAGCGATGAGTACATGCTGATGTACGACTGCTATGCCAAGGGACACTATGAATTCTGCCGTGGCGACTTGAAAAACTTCAAATATATCCACAGCACACTGACCAAGGGCAACTTCACCCCTCGTCACGGTTCTGTGATACAGATTACGAAGGAGGAGCGTGAGCGCCTCGAAAAGCATTTTGGCTATTAAACCAACAAAATATAAAATCAGTAATGTATAATTTTTTTAAGTTTATAAGTGACACACTGAGCGGGAAGGCGAGTATATTCATCATTCTCACTGCAGTGGTCACTTTCTTTTATCCGCAACTGTTTGAATGGGTGAAGGGCGACACACAAACCATCATCCTCGGCATCATCATGCTCACGATGGGACTTACGCTTACGCCCAACGATTTCCGTCTGCTTGCAAAACGTCCGCTCGACATCCTTATCGGTGCTGTGGCTCAGTTCACCATCATGCCCCTCGTGGCCTTTACCCTCACTTGGCTGTTCAGTCAGGTGCCCGCCTTTGCTCCTTACAGCACAGCGATGGCTATCGGCATCATCCTCGTGGGCTGTTGTCCGGGAGGAGTTTCGAGCAACATCATGTCGTTCCTCTGTAAGGGCGATGTAGCCTATTCAGTCGGCATGACTTGTGCTTCCACACTTCTTGCTCCTGTGCTCACACCGCTGTTGGTGTTGTGGCTTGCCGGTGAACGTGTCGATGTTGATGCTATTGGTATGTTCAAACAGATTCTGATAGTCACCATCATACCTATCGCCATCGGATTCTTCCTGAATGTGTGGTTGGGTGAAAAGAAGGTGTTCCGTAAGATTCAGGGTTGCATGCCCGGAGTCTCTGTGATATCCCTGGCTTGCATCGTCGGTGGAGTGATCACTACTGTTCACGACCCGCTCGTGGAGAACGGTCTTCTGCTCTTCATGCTCACGTTCGGAATGGTCTTCTGTCACAACACCATCGGTTATGTCCTCGGTTATTCCGTAGGTCGCCTCTGCAACTTCTCCGTTGCCAAGAAGCGCACCCTCTCCATCGAGGTGGGTATGCAGAATGCCGGATTGGGCACCAATCTCGCCATGACCTTCTTCGTGGTTACCAATCCTATGGCAGTGGTTCCTTGCGCCATCAGTTGTGCTTGGCATAGCATCAGTGGCACCATCCTCGCCAACATCTTTGCCCATCAGGACAAACCCATATAACCCCAATCACCCCATAACCCCAATAGCCCATTAACCCCATCAATAACCCATAACCCCCAAAATGGTACTAAACTACATTTGGATAGCATTCTTTCTGCTCGCAGCCGTTTGTGCGCTGGTGCAGAGTTGCTTTTTAGGCAATGTCGGAGTATTTGCCGACATCATCAATTCTACGTTCGATAATTCGAAAACAGCATTTGAGATTTCCCTCGGTCTCACCGGTGTCCTCTCCCTTTGGATGGGAGTGATGAAAATAGGCGAGAAGGGTGGGGCGGTCAATGCCCTCTCACGCATACTCAGTCCGGTGTTCACCCGACTCTTTCCCGATATTCCTAAAGGACACCCTGCTACAGGACATATCTTTATGAACATTGCAGCCAACATGCTCGGACTCGACAACGCAGCCACTCCGCTCGGACTGAAAGCTATGGAGTCGATGCAGGAACTCAATCCTAAGAAGGACACAGCAACCAATCCGATGATTATGTTCCTTGTGCTCAACACCTCCGGACTTACCATCATCCCTGTCAGCATCATGGTGTACAGGGCTCAGATGGGTGCGGCACAACCAACCGACATCTTCATTCCTATCCTGCTTGCTACGTTCGCAGCCACACTGGCAGGCATCATCATCACATCGCTCTATCAGCGCATAAACCTCCTGCAGCCGGTTCTGCTCTCAACACTTGGCGGCATGTGTCTTGCCGTAGCAGGCATCGTGTGGCTTTTCTCCCAGATGGACAAAGACACGATGGACATAGTTAGCACAGCTGCAGCCAACATCATCCTCTTTGCCATCATCCTCAGTTTCATCATAGCCGGAGTGCGCAAGCGCGTCAATGTTTATGATGCCTTTGTCGAGGGGGCTAAAGACGGATTCACCACGGCTGTACGTGTCATTCCTTATCTCGTAGCCATCCTCGTAGCCATCGGAGTGTTCCGTGCCAGTGGCGGTATGGACATCCTCATCAAGGGCATCAATTGGTCGATGGAAGCCCTCGGACTCAATGCCGACTTCGTTCCTGCCTTGCCTACAGCACTTATGAAACCCCTCTCGGGAAGTGGTGCTCGTGGCATGATGGTCGATTGCATGACTCAGTACGGAGCCGACTCCTTCGCTGGTCGTCTGGCTTGTATCTTCCAGGGATCTACCGACACTACCTTCTACATCCTTGCAGTCTATTTCGGTAGTGTCAGCATCCGTCACACCCGCCATGCACTCACCTGCGGACTCCTTGCCGATGCAGCCGGAATCCTTGCAGCCATATTCGTTGCATATCTGTTCTTCGGATAAACAGAAACAGACAATAAAAAAATCAGCGGTGAAAGATGCTTCATCGCTGATTTTGTTTTATCTGATTGCTATGGTTACTTCTCGATATCCAGCAGTTCAACTGTGAAGATAAGAGTAGAGTAAGGTTTGATGTTACCTGTCTCGCGGTCGCCGTAAGCCAGTTCCTGTGGAATGTAGAGTTCCCACTTCGAACCTACAGGCATCATGCAGAGAGCCTCAGTCCATCCCTTGATTACCTGGTTAACCTGGAAAGTAGCAGGTTGTCCGCGCTTGATGCTGCTGTCGAACACAGTGCCGTCGATGAGAGTACCCTCATAGTTCACCTTCACCTTGTCGGTCTTCTGTGGAATGGCACCCTTGCCTTCAGTCAGCACCTTGTACTGCAGACCCGAAGTAGTTGTGTGCACACCTTCCTTAGTCCTGTTCTCAGCGAGGAACTGCTCACCGGCCTTGCGGTTAGCACCCCACAGCTTCTCCTTGTTCTCAGCCTGACGAGCTGTCACAGCCTGCTGCAACTGCTGTCCTGCCTCCTGCACACCAATCTTGTTAGTGCCCAACAGACCTTCAATCAGGCCGTGAGCCACGATTCCTGCATTGATGCTCTTGTCAGGGTCAGCAGCATAGTATTCCTTTGAGAGATTCTTCGACATGTTCACCACCTGTCCGCCAATCTGTTCGCCTGCAGAGTATGCAGCCTTCTCCTTATTCTGCGGATCTATGTTTGCAGCATCCATGATGCCTTTGCAAAACTCAGCAATGTATGCAGTGTCCACACCGAGCTGGTTCACCATGTAGCCCTTCAGTCCGTTGCTCTGAGCAATACCGAAGATGTGTGCGAGGCTATCGCCAGCGTCCTTCAGTTCTACTGCTGGCAGAGTGACTGCAGCGCCTGTAGTATTCTCCTGTTGAGCCTTGGTGAAAGCAGCAAGGTCAGCCTTCTGCTTCTCCTTGAATGCCTTTAGCTGAGCAGCCTTCAGAGCCTTAGCCTCCTTCTGTGCAGCCTTGAAAGCTGCGATGCTGTCCTTTGCACTTGTCTGTGCAAAAACAGCACTTGACATTGCAAGTGCTGTAATTATGATATAAAGTCTCATAAAACGTATTTGTCTTTTTTACTTCAAAGTCTCGATTGTGAAGATAAGAGTAGAGAAAGGTTTGATAGAACCCATGTTCTGTGCGCCGTAAGCCTGATCCTGAGGGATAACTACTTCCCACTTTGAACCAGCAGGCATAATCTTCAGCACCTCAACCCATCCTGGAATTACGTGTGGAGCAGCCAGGTTAACCTCGAATGGCTGGTTGCGCTCGTAGCTGCTGTCGAATACAGTGCCGTCGATGAGTTTACCTTCGTAGTTTACCTTTACCTTAGCAGTGTCAGCTGGCACCTTACCGTCGCCGGCAACGATAACCTTATACTGTACACCTGAAGGCAGAACAGTCACACCTTCCTTCTTCTTGTTCTCAGCAAGATACTTCTCGCCGGCAGCCTTATTCTCGCCAAACTGCTTCTCGAGATTTGCAGTGCGGATAGGTTCCATGCGGTTGTTGAACGACTCGTAAGCCTGTTCAGCAGTGCGAGTTTCAGTACCCTTCAGACCAGCGATAAGACCAGCCAGGATATTATTTACGTTAACTGTCTGAGTAGAGTCACCAGCAAAAACGTCCTGTCCCAGACCCTTTGCCATTTGCTGTACCTGCTTACCTACTTCCATACCCTTCATGTAAGCTTCCTTCTTTGGGCTAGTCTCGTTCACAGCACCTTCCTTCATACCCTTGATAAACTCATCGATGTATGCAGAGTCAACGCCGAGCTGCATTGTCATGTACTGCTTCAGACCCTGAGCCTGAGCTACGCCGAGGTCGTAAGCCATTGAATCTACGTCAGTCTTCAGATTTGCTTTTCCACCGCCGTTGCAGGCTGTGAAACAAATGGCAGTCATAGCAACTGCTGCCATCAACATAATTTTCTTCATTGTTCTGTAATTAATTATAAAATGTAAAATAAAAATAAGTCCAAATCTTTATTACGCTACAAAGGTACGAACATTTTACGTTATCCGTTTTACATTTTACATATTTTGACATAATGTTATTAAAGAAATGCTCGCGGGACTCCCGCGAACATGAAAAAAGGTTCTGACATTCTCGCGGGGTTCCCGCGAATGGAAAAAACTATTTTATCACCCTCGCGGGGCTTCCGCGAATGAGAAAAATTGTTTTGGATTACTCGCGGGGCATCCGCGAGCATGAAAAAGTCTTTGGGCACTCTTGCGGGGTTCCCGCGAGCAAGAAAATGTGTTTTGACTCCCTCGCGGGAGCCCCGCGAGCATAAAAAGTTATCTTATCTTTCTATATCTGCCGCCACCGATGAAATCGACCATCCCTTTACTTTCGAATTCGAAGAGGGCGATGCTGACGGCACTGAAGGACATGCCCGATTCGGCAACTATCTCGCTGGTGGTCTTGCCTTCGTCCGAACCGGAGAGACAATCGATTATTTTCTGCTCTTCTGGCGCTAATTTTACGAATAGTTCCTGCTGCACAGGCTGCTTGGTGCTTGAAACAGCTTGCCAACCCATCAGTTCGAATAAGTCTTGGGCTGAGCGAATGCTATGTGCCAGGTTGTTGTAGATAATTCGGTTGCAACCCTTGCTGTATTCGTCGTTCGTGCGCCCCGGAAAAGCATATACTTCGCGTCCGTAGCTGTTGGCGATATTGGCTGTGATGAGCGAACCGCCACGTTCAGCACTTTCCACCACTACCGTAGCATCAGCCAAACCTGCTACGATGCGGTTGCGCTGCACGAAGTTGCCCTTTTCTATAGTTGTGTGAGTAGGATATTCGGTGAGCAAGCCGCCATGATGGGTCATTTCAACGGCTGTTTGGCGATGGAGCCGCGGATAAATCATGTCGAGTCCGTGAGCTACTACTCCGACAGTGGGCAAGCCCTGACGCAAGGCTTCGCGATGAGCACAGATGTCGATGCCGTATGCTAGTCCGCTTACGATGAGCATGGAAGGATCTAAAGCATGCAAATCTTCGATGAAATGGCTACATAGGTCTTTGCCATATGCGGTAGCATGGCGTGTGCCAACGATGCTGACGATGTGTTTTGCGTTCAGGTCGACATTTCCGCAGAGGTAGAGCACGAGCGGAGCATCATCGCAATCCTGTAATCGCACTGGGTAGTCTTTGTCGCCAAGCATGATGCAGCGCATATTCTTCTTTTCTATGAAATCCAGTTCCTCGCGAGCCCGTTGCAGAGCAGGCTCGGTATTATTGAGGAGAGACAGAAGTTGTTCGCTGGCTTCGGGAAGCAGTTCGGGCAGTTCATGACTGTGCTCGAACAGCAGACTGAGGTCGTCCACCTGCTCTACAATCTTGCGGGCAGTGGCGGGACCGATTCCATGAATCTGTGTGAGCGCTATGGCGTGGAGGAGAGACATCCTAATTGATAGTTGACAGGTGAGAGGTGATAGTTGAAAATTATTCCGAGATTAGCGGCAGAAATATCTGATTCAGTTCGTCGCTGTCGCCGAGGCGGCCATTGATGAGGCAGACGGTATCGACCTGAGCGCGAACGCAGACTTTGTCGTCGGAGGCACGGAAGATGTCCTGATAGAATATCCACTTGATGCCTTCTTTCTTTACTCGGATGCGTACGACGTATTCGTCGCGACTGCGAAGGGGAGTCTTGAACTGTATGGTGATGCGAGCTACAACGGCATCGGTACCTCGCTCGTGCAGGTCCATAAAACTCACGCCGTGGCTGAGCAGAAATTCATGACGGGCATGTTCCAAGTAGTGCTGGTAGTTGGCATTGTTCACTATGCCCTGCACGTCGCACTCGTAGTCGCGCACTTTGTCGCGATGTTCGTAAATATAGTTTGACACAAAGTTAAATGTTAAAAGTTAATAGTTCCAAAGTAGTCTATGCATTATGCATTAGTTTAGGGTGCAAAGATAATGATTTTGTAATCAAAACAACAGGGAAATTCACCTGCTTTGCAAAAAAACTAATGGTATATTTGTTATATGTATGTTTTTAACATATATTTGCGGCAGTTTTATTCTGTGTTGGAGTTGTGATGATAAGGGTAAGTGTAGAGGCGACTCTAAGCTCATGTCTGTTTTAAATGATGATTAATAGAAAGAATTTTGTACGATTATCGGAATGGCTCGTCGGACTGGTGTTTATTTTCTCTGCTTTTGGCAAGATAGATAATGCATCGGGTTTTGGTGAATTGATTACCAGCTATGGACTTGCTTGGTTCTCTATTCTGTCGCCTGTTATTATCATTATGGAAATGGCTGTGGGATTGTGTTTTGTCCTTCATGTAAAGCCTCGCTCAACAGCTATCGTGAGTATTCTGATGCTTTCTGTCTTCTCCTTGGCTTTTATGTATGCGAATATAATCCACGGGATAGATGATTGTGGATGTTTTGGTAGTGTCGAAATGAGAATGCCGGTGTGGGCTACATATGTGAGGAACCTTGTTTTGCTTCTGCTCTCTGTCTTTATATGGTTGTACGAACCAAAGGTGGCGGATAGGAAAAAAACTTCAGTTTGGCTTATGTCTGCTTTTGCAGGTATGATGGCTGTGACCATTTTCTTTACTGGCAACTCGTGGAGAATGTCGACTTTTTATACAAACCAGTTTTTACCAAAGCATCCGCTCATTGACCTCGTAGTAGCTGAAACACCTCTGAATGACTACCTGCAGGTGTCGGCTGATTCTACATATATAGTGTGGGTGTTTTCATACAGTTGCTCTACCTGCATCAATAGCATGGAGAATATAAAGCACTATCAGGAAGGTCTGGCTGACCGTTTTGTACCGATGAGTGTGACGGAGGATGAGTCGGGAAGGAAAAGGAAACTCCTGAACGTAGATTTCAATCCCATAAATGTAGGCAACGGACTTTCTGGTTTTATTGAGGTGCTGCCCACACTCCTTTATATCGAAAAGGGAGTAATAAAGTACGTAATTGAGGGCGGTGTGCCCAACGTTTACCTCTTCAAAAGTAATTATTTGGAGATGTCGAACGATGAAATATTAAATAATCAATAACCACTTTTAAACATTTACAACTATGAAAACAAAAGTTTTTAGATTTCTGATTTGTATCTTGGTGACTGTATTAGCAGTCGGTATGGCATCCTGTAAGAAGGATAAGAAAAAATGTTCCGATAGTAAGCCATATTATTGCAGCAGCAGCAAAGGCTGTTGCGCGTATCAGTATTCTGATCTTCATGGCACTTGTTTTAATACTTTGGAAGGCTGCCGTAGGTCAGGTTTTGCATGCGAAACATGCCATATAGAAAAGTAAGTTTACGGTTCATAAAAAATCGATTCGCCCCTGCATCTCGTTATGTAGATTCAGGGGCGATTTGTTTGTGATTATGTATTTATTCCTACTCCAGTGTGAAGTTTCCTGTGGTTGTTTTGTCTTCGGCAAATCGGTTGCCAGGTGATGTGCTGTAGCAACTGTATGTACCTGATCTGCTATCACGGAATGTCAAAGAATATGTATATATCGTAGTGCTGCTGGACGACATAAAGCGGGTCTCGATAACTAATTCCGCATTTTTAGTACCCATTTTGTTGTATGTACATCTGACGATGGAATAGCTGCTACTGCTTCCCAGTCCAGGGTCGAAACTGGTTACTCTAACTGACGAGCCAGTTTGGGAACCAAACTGATACCATTCTTCCAGAACGTTAGCTATTACGATGGTAAACTTTTTATATGCGATGCTTTCCGGAGCTGATGCCACAACGTAGCTCGATTCTTTTGCAATCGTAAAACGTCCTTCCTTGCCATTAGAGTACTTTGTTGTTCCACCATTTTCCGAAGTGAAGTTCAGTTGTAAAGTGGTAGAATTTGTTCCGGATGATGTTGAATACGTATAGGTTATTTTAGCAGTGTTGCTGCCAGTCTTTTCGTAAGAAGCAGAAATGAGAGCAAAGGTGGAGTAGTAACTTGCACTGCTGACGCTGTAGTTGCTGTTGAAATACAGGTCAAGAGTGGTGGAGTAGTTTGTGAAGTCGGTAATCGCTGTGATGTGATAGCCGCTTGCATCGTCGGGAGCATAAGAAATACTATTCCCGCTGCCACCGTTGCTTCCGCCTTGATTGTTGTTCAGTTTTTGGAAAGTAATATTTGTGTTATACATGTTTAGGGTTATACTATTGGCACTCAAGTCTAAAATAGTCCATTTGTCGGTTGAGCCACTAGGCGAGTAGACGACATTGATTTCTTTTAGGTTAGCGTAATAATTGTAGGTAAATTCCGTATAGGCGTTGACAGTGAATTCTTCGGAATATGAATTGTAATCATAAGTAGCGATAATACCATTACCACCCTCGAATTTGAGATATACAGCTCCTTGCATAGTGTTTCCCTGTTGTTCGTAATATGCCCATTCACCATCAATTGATTGTGACACATTGCCAGAACCGTTCTCAGGATTGTCTCTCTCAGTACTGTCGTTCCCTTCGCTTCCGCAAGAAATGAAAGTTGCAAAACAAAATAATGCTGCAATGAAAAAAGAAAAATGTTTCATAGTTGTTGTTAATTTAGGATGTAAAAAGTAGAATGTGTGGCAAATATAAATAAAATAAAATGAGTATTAAAGAGTTGAGTATTTTTTACGTATCTTTGTCCCGAATTTACAAAAATAAGGAAAGAATTATAGAGTAAAACTAACAAATATACACATTATATTATTATGGACAAATTATCTTATTCATTAGGATTGGGTATCGGACAGCAGCTCCTGCAGATGGGACTGAAGGATACTCTGGTAGTTAACGATTTCGCTGCATCTATCGCTGATGTGCTCAAAGGAAATGATCTGAAGGTGAACCATCAGGAGGCTCAGCAGATTGTGAATAGTTTCTTTGCTGAACAGGAGGCTCGTCAGCGTGCTGCACAGGCTGAGGCTGGCAAGGCTGCGAAGGTAGAGGGTGAGAAGTTCCTCGCTGAGAATGCCAAGAAGCAAGGCATCACCGTGACTAAGTCGGGTCTGCAGTACGAAGTGCTCACTGAGGGCGCAGGTAAGCAGCCAAAGGCAAGCGATACTGTTCGTTGCCACTACGAGGGCAGACTGCTCGACGGTACTGTGTTCGATTCTTCTTATAAGCGCAATCAGCCAGCTGACTTCGGTCTGCAACAGGTCATCGCAGGATGGACTGAGGGTGTGCAACTGATGAAGGAGGGTTCGAAGTTCCGCTTCTACATTCCTTATATGCTCGCATACGGCGAGGGCGGTGCCGGTGCATCTATTCCTCCGTTTGCAACTCTTATCTTCGACGTAGAACTCATTAAGGTGCTCTAGTTATGTCGTTGCGAACTATTGTCTTGACTCTTTTCTTGCTTTCTGCATTTGTCGGCAAGGCGCAGGAGATGATGAATGTAATTGGCGATTCGTACGTGGCTAATCATCGTCGTCCGAAGGAGGAGGCATGGCACTACAAACTGGCGCAGCAGCGCGGTTATGTGTATAATAACTACGGCAAGAATGGTTCGTGTGTGGCTTTCGACCGCACTCACGATGGCAAGTGGAATTTTGGTCCTGCAATGTGGCAGCGCTATAAGGCGATGAATCCACAGGCTGACTATGTAATCATTATTGCCGGACATAACGATGCCGATAAGGTGGGGGAGAATGCAGACTCGCTTAGGATGTTCCGCGACTCGCTCGAGGTTCTCCTATCTGGCATCGAAACTCTCTGTCCGAATGCTCGCATCGGTTATGTCACTCCGTGGTATGTGGACCGTCCCGGTTTTAAGCAGGTGTGCAAGGTGATTAAGCAGGTGTGTCGTCGCCATAAGATTCCGGTGCTTTGGAACTACACTCCTAAGTGCGTAATCCAGGTGCGCAACGATGATTTCCGTCGAAAGTATTTCCAGGGACCAAAGGATACTGCCCATCTGAATGCTGACGGACATGATCTTTTTCTGCCTGTAGCAACGCAGTGGTTCGATAAATACCTTAGAAAAGGTGATAGGTGATAGATAAAAAATAGTCTCCAGAGTTTGGAGACTATTTTTTTATTTCTTTTCCGAAAGTTTTTCAACTATGCGGTCGGCAACGATGTCGGGTGTGATTTGCGTCATGCAGCGCAGGTCTTTCAGTTTGCAGGTTTTGTTGCCATAGACGGAACAGGGTCGGCAGGGCAGGTCGGTCAGCTCGATGATGTCGGCACGAGTGGTGTTCCACGGCAGGAATCCGGCAGAGGGGTGGGTGGCTCCCCAGATGCTGAGGGTAGGCACTCCGAGCATGGCTGCCATGTGCATGTTGGCAGAGTCCATACAAAGCATAAGGTCGAGCCGCGACATGAGGAGCAGTTCGTCGTGGAGTCCGCCCAAACGACGACAGATGCTCTTCACATTTTCGTCTTCGAAGCGTTCCAATTGTGCCGCTTCCTTGTCGCCTGCTCCGAAAAGGAATACCTTATAACCATATTCAGTACAAAGGGCAATAACGTCGCCCATCATATAGAGCGGATACATCTTCGGGTCGTGGGCTGCAAACGGAGCTATGCCTATCCAGCGCTCGCCCGGTTCTTTCTTTCCTGCAAAACGGGTAATGGGCAGGAAGTCTTCATTTTTCAAATCTATAATCGGTTCGTCGGGGTGCAGTTCGAGACTGAGTCCTAACTGACGGAACACATCGGCATAGCGTTCGAACATAGACGGTAGCGGATCATGGTCGGTGCCATGACCCAATATCTCGCGTTTCAGTTTGCGCCCCTTGTTGATGACAGCTACTCGGGCACTGGTCATGCGGAAACGATTATGCAGGTATTTTGTGCGCAGTACGTCGTGGAGGTCGGCAACGGCATCGAATCCCTGTTTGTGAAGCATGGAAAAGAGGCGTTCCAGTCCCAGCAGTCCTTTGTAGTTGGCAAGGTCGATACCCTTTACCTCTACATTCGACGGTACCCACTCGAAAAGGGGAAGGAATTTCTTACGAGTCAGCATAGTGATGCGCAAGTCAGGATGCTGGCGTGCCAACTGGGTGAGCACCGGCACAGTCATGGCTACATCGCCCATGGCAGAGAAGCGCATGGCGAGTAATCTCTTTATTTCCTTTGGTTCTTTTCGCTTGAGTTCCATCATCGTTTTTTCTTAGTTAGAATTGTTTTGTCATCGTAAAAACATCGCAAATTTAGGGATAATTAAATGAAATGTGAAAAAATACACGTACCTTTGTGCGTCATTTATAATAAAATATCAAAATATGGAAAGAAAAAACTATAAGAGAACTACCGTGACTTCGGCTTTGCCTTATGCTAACGGACCTGTTCACATCGGACACCTGGCAGGAGTGTATGTGCCAGCAGATATCTATGTCAGATACCTGCGTCTGAAGGGTAGAGAGGTGATGTTCATCGGCGGAAGCGACGAACACGGAGTGCCGGTGACTATTCGTGCGAAGAAGGAGGGATGCACTGTGCAGGATGTTGTGGACCGCTACCACGGCATCATCAAGAAGTCGTTTGAGGACTTCGGTATCTCGTTCGACGTGTATTCACGTACTACCAGCAAGATTCACCATCAGTTTGCTGCCGATTTTTTCCGTAAACTGTATGATGAGGGTAAGTTCGTAGAACAAACCACAGAACAGTTTTACGACGAGGAGACTAAGCAGTTCCTGACTGACCGTAACATAAAGGGCGAATGTCCTCGCTGCCATGCAGAGGGTGCCTATGGCGACCAGTGCGAGAAGTGTGGTGCTACACTTTCGCCAGAAGAACTGATCAACCCAGTGAATGCCATCAACGGCAATCCGCTCGTGAAGAAGGCTACAAAACACTGGTACCTGCCACTCAACGATTATCAGCAGTGGCTCGAACAGTGGATTCTCAAGGATCATCAGGAGTGGCGCAGCAATGTATATGGACAATGCAAGAGCTGGCTTGACGGAGGACTGAAACCACGTGCCGTAACGCGCGACCTCGACTGGGGAATCCCTGTGCCTGTAGAGGGTGCCGACGGAAAGGTGCTCTATGTGTGGTTTGATGCTCCAATCGGATATATCAGCAACACCAAGGAACTCTGTGAGAAGGAACCTGAGAAGTGGGGCACATGGCAGAAGTGGTGGCAGGATGACGATAGCCGACTCATCCATTTCATCGGTAAGGACAATATCGTGTTTCACTGCATCGTTTTCCCTACTATGCTCAAGGCTCACGGAGATTATATCCTGCCCGACAATGTGCCGGCAAACGAATTCCTCAACCTCGAAGGTAATAAGATTTCCACTTCGAAGAACTATGCCGTTTGGCTCAACGAGTATCTCGAGGAGATGCCTGGACGACAGGACGAACTCCGTTATGTGCTTACTGCCAATGCTCCAGAGACAAAGGACAACGACTTCACTTGGGCAGACTTCCAGGCTCGTTGCAACAACGAACTTGTAGCTGTCTATGGTAATTTCGTAAATCGTGCTCTCCAGTTGACTCAGAAGTACTACGACGGCAAGGTGCCTGAGTGTGGTACTCTGACCGACACCGACCGCGCCACTCTCGCTGAGTTTGTCAGCGTGAAGGATAGGGTAGAGTCTCTGCTTGAGAACTTCAAGTTCCGCGATGCTCAGAAGGAGGCAATGAACCTGGCTCGCATCGGAAACAAATATATCGCAGACGAAGAACCATGGAAGGTGATAAAGACCGACCCCGAGCGCGTGAAGACTATCATCTATATCTCTCTTCAGCTTACGGCAAACCTCGCCATTGCGTTCGAACCATTCCTGCCATTCTCGTCAGCTCGTCTGCGCCAGATGATTAACATGAACGAACTGAATTGGGAAGACCTTGGTAAGACTGATATCCTGCCTGCTGGAAAACAACTGAATAAGCCGGAACTGCTCTTCTCAAAGATTGAAGATGAGGCTATCAAGTTCCAGATGGATAAGCTCGAGGCTACTCTCAAAGCAAATGCCGAGGCAAATGCTGAGGCAGCTCCAGTGAAACCAATCGTGTCGTTCGATGACTTCCAGAAGGTGGATATCCGCGTCGGCACTGTTCTGGAATGCGAACGAGTGCCGAAGATGAAGAAACTTTTGCAGTTCAAGATTGACGACGGCACTCCACACGGACGCACCATCGTCAGCGGTATTGCCCAGCACTACGAACCCGAACAACTCGTTGGCAAGCAGGTGCTCTTCATTGCAAACCTCGCTCCACGCGAATTCAAGAACGGACTCGTCAGCCAGGGCATGATTCTCTCTGCCGAAAACTGGGATGGCAGCCTCAGTGTAACAACAGTAGAACGAAACGTAAAAGGCGGTAGTATCGTATGCTAAAACGAGAATATAAAATGAAAAATAGGACTTCAAACGAAGTCCTATTTTTCATTGTGTCTTGAATAAATTATTCAACGCATTTTCCTACGATAATAACACAACGGTTCTTGTCGTTCTCAGCGAATGGCTGAATAGTGTCACCATGAGAGTCAACCTTAATCTGTGATGATGGAATACCCTTGTCCTGAAGTGCCTGTGCAGCCTTTTCAGCACGCTGACGAGCATATTCTTTGTTTACACGAGGATTACCTGTGCCCTTATCTGCATATCCGTCAACAGTAATGACTTTCTGCTTCTCTGGATTTGCTTTGTACCAGTCTGCAACCTTACTTATAATTGCCATTCTATCTGCGTCAAGGTCTGATTCACGAATGAGGTAGAATATTTCCTTGTTTACAGGATTGATGATTACTGGAACTGGAACAGGTTCTGGCTCTGGCTCACGAACAACAACTGGTGGCACAGGAGCTGGTTCTGGTGCCTTAACTTTCTTATGTCCAAACTTGTAAGTGAGAGAGAGTTGAGCTGTCAGCATCCAGTCGTCGCTGTTGTTGAACTTAGAGTTGAAACGGTCGTCAAGAGAGTTAAGGTCAACTTCTACACCTATGCTGAAGTTTTTGCAAATATTGAAGTCTGCCAATACACCAAAACGGATGTTGTGGTTGAGGAGTTGCTTACGAGTTGTACCTGGTCCCCATGCATTTGAGATGTCCTCCTGAATGGCTGTTGCAGTTCCTGCTGCCACTGCGTTGCGATTGCCGCTTACAATATTGGAGAAGTCTTTGTTGCCCCATGCAAGGTTTGCACCAATACCACCAATGAGGTAGAGGTCAATAGGACGACTGTTCTTTGCTTTGAAAATATTGAATACGTTGAGCATCAAGTCAACATTTCCAGTGATATACTTGAATTTGTAGTTTGCACCGATAGACTTCAAACCATTCTTTGTTTCAATACCATTAAAGTGGAGACGGGCACCTACAATGTTGGAAAACATACGACCAACGCCAACACTAAATGTAGGGTTGAATTTGCTACCTGGTGAAAATACCTTGTTCACACCACCCTGAACCTGTACAAATGTGTATGGCTGGGGCTTGTAACCAAGGGCTTGAGCTTCAGCCTCTGCCTCAGGATTCTGAGCATTAGCAGTCAGTGCTACAAGACCTAAAACGGTTGTTGCAATGATAGATTTAAGATTACGCATAGTTAAGAATTTTATGTTTTAAATAGTAAAAGCGCGTCAAAATTAGTTAATATTCAATAAACAAGCAAAGAAAGGTTGCATTTTTTTATCTTTTCTGCGCATTTGATGTTTTTAATGGCTGTTTTTTGATATCAGTAGAACAAGGTTGAGATGATTTGTGGGGTGTTATATATCATTGAGCAGACGAAGAACACTGTTATGAATAGCCCCAATGTTATACTGATTGCTTTTAGTGAAGTGTTTAGCCATTTTTGTTCGAAATTAATCCATGTGGGCACGACGCTCATTAGAAATATGCCCAGTAATACAAATATTATTGTGGTTGCCATTGTGTGATAAGTGTGATAAGTTGTGTGTGTCTTGTAAAATAGCGTTTCCACGCGCCTCAAGACGCGTGGAAACACTTATATTATTGCTTTTCTATCCATTTGCGTGCGTTCACGAATGCCTCTACCCAAGGGGTGATTTCATCGTGTTTGCGCTCAGCAGGATAATTGGCTTGCTGCCAAGGGAAGATGGCACGCTCCAAGTGTGGCATCATTGCCAAATGGCGACCATCAGCCGAAACAAGTCCTGCTACATCGTAGGTAGAACCATTAGGATTTGCTGGATATCCTGAGTAGTTATACTTAGCTACTATATTGTATTCTGACTCAGCCTTTGGTAAACTAAAGTTTCCTTCACCATGAGCTACCCAAATACCCAGTTTGTTGCCTGACAGACTGCCAAACATAACAGAGTCGTTCTGAGGAATCTGAAGAGTGACAAATTCGCTTTCGAACTTATGACTTACGTTGTGGAGCATACGTGCATAGTTATGCTTGTAGTCCAACAGGCGTTGAGCATCGAGCAGGTCGCCAGTTACAGGTTGATTGTTTATCAGACCTAACTCAATCATAAGCTGACAACCGTTACAGATACCAAGTGAGAGGGTGTCTTTTCTGTTGTAGAAAGCATCGAGAGCTGCCTTTGCCTTTGGATTGAAAAGGAAGGCTCCAGCCCATCCCTTTGCACTGCCAAGAACGTCAGAATTAGAGAATCCACCGCAGAAAACAATCATATTGATGTCTTCTAGTGTTTCGCGTCCGCTGACTAGGTCGGTCATCATAACGTCTTTCACGTCGAAGCCTGCCAAATAGAGCGAGTATGCCATTTCGCGTTCGCCGTTTGTTCCCTTTTCACGGATGATGGCTGCCTTCGGACGTTTAGCATTTGGATTGTTCTTGTGTGCCTCCAAATCGATGCCATATTGTGACATTTTACCGGTGAAATTGGCATTAAATTTATGTTCGATTGGCTGGTTCTTGTAGTTCTGGAAACGTTCCTTTGCCATACCATTGAAACTCTGCTTTGTGTCGAGACGATATGATGTGGAGTACCAGATGTCGCGCAGTTTGTCTATATCAAAGCGACGGGTGCGGCTGTCTTTCTTTATTACGATTTCGCGCTCCTTGATAGGATGACCGATTTCAACGAAACCTACACCTGCATTGTTGAGCATCTTCTCTACGGTGCCCTTGTCGGAATTTTTTACCTGTATTACCACACTTGGGTTTTCAGCAAAGAGAAGTTTTACAGGATCTTTCTCGTTGATTCCGTTCAGATTTGCCTCTATACCACCTTGTCGGTTTGCAAATGTCATTTCAAGCAGACAGGTGATAAGACCTCCGGCTGAGATGTCATGCCCGGCAAGGATGAGTTCGTCCTTTACCAACTGGTTGACAGCTAAGAAGGCATCGCGGAAGTATTCTGCATTTTGTACTGTAGGAACGTCGCTGCCTACTTTCCCAAGACTTTGAGCAAAAGCGCTACCTCCCAGTTTCAGTGTGTCGAAACTAAAGTCGATATGGAAGAGGGTAGTATCAGCATCGTTTACAAGAACTGGTGAAACGACTTTGCGTATATCGCTTACTTCGCCTCCAGAACTTACGATTACTGTTCCCGGGCTGATAATCTTACTGCCGTCAGGATATTTCTGAGTCATAGACAGTGAGTCTTTTCCTGTTGGCACATTGACTTGCAATTCGCAACAGAAGTCGGACAGAGCTTTCACACCTGCATAGAGACGTGCATCCTCACCTTTCTGACTACGACATGGCCACATCCAGTTGGCTGACAAACTTACGGAGTCAAGACCTTCTGCCATAGGAGCCCAAACAATATTTGTGAGCGATTCAGCTACTGATAACACACTGCCGGCAGCAGGGTCTGCAAGTCCTGCCTGTGGAGCATGACCAATGGCAGTTGCAATACCTTTCACACCACGATAATCGAGAGCTACGACACCACAGTCGCTCAGTGGTAACTGAATCTCACCCTGACATTGCTGACGTGCAATCTTACCTGTGACACTACGGTCAACTTTATTTGTGAGCCAATCCTTACAAGCTACAGCCTCCAACTGGAGTACGTTTTCCAAGTATTCCTCTATGTTGTTGTATGAGTAAGAAACATCTTCATATTTACGCTCCGTTGTTTCATCGCGCATATATGTCTTTGGAGAGTGTCCGAACATCTGAGCTACATCGAGGTCGAACGGACGAACTCCGTCACCCTGCTCGAAAGCAAAATGTGCATCGCCGGTTGTTTCACCAACTACATAGAGCGGAGCACGTTCGCGTTCTGCAATTTTTCTTACGTGATCGATGTGTTTCTCGTCAATCAGCAGACCCATGCGCTCCTGGCTCTCGTTTGCAATTATCTCTTTGCTTGAAAGAGTTTTGTCTCCAATAGGCAGTTTAGTCATATCGATGAGTCCGCCACATTCTTCTACCAACTCTGACAAACAGTTTACGTGACCGGCACTACCGTGGTCGTGGATAGAAACTACTGGGTTTACGTCCTCTTCGCACAGTGCTCGTACCAGGTTGTTGGCTCTTTTCTGCATTTCCGGATTGGCACGCTGTACTGCGTTCAACTCGATTCCGCTTGAATAACGACCAGTGTCAACAGAACTTACAGAACCACCACCAAGTCCGATGCGATAGTTGTCGCCACCTACCACAACAATCTTATTTCCCTTCTCAGGTGTTCCTTTCAGACAGTCGCGTTTTGTTCCGTAACCTACACCTCCTGCCAGCATGATAACTTTGTCGTAACCATAGTTCTCATTATTTTCAGAGTGCTCAAATGTAAGTACAGAACCACAAATGAGCGGTTGACCGAATTTGTTACCGAAGTCTGAAGCACCATTCGAAGCCTTAATCAGAATCTGTTCTGGGGTCTGATAAAGCCATTTGCGTACAGGCAATATCTTTTCCCATTCCTGTGTGCAGTCACCATTGTTGCGAGGGTAGGAAGTCATATAGACTGCTGTTCCGGCAATAGGCCAACTTCCTACACCGCCACCCATACGGTCGCGAATTTCGCCTCCAGTACCTGTTGCAGCACCATTGAATGGTTCTACTGTGGTAGGGAAGTTATGTGTTTCTGCTTTGAGAGAAATGACAGATTCTATATCTTTAACTACGAAATAGTCGCTTGTAGAATGATCTTTAGGGGCAAACTGTTCAACTATAGGACCCTGACTGAATGCAACATTGTCTTTGTATGCCGAAAGAATCTTATTTGGATTCTCCTGTGTGGTTTTTTTAATCATCTGGAATAGTGAACTGTCCTTTTCTTCACCATCAATGATGAATGTTCCACCGAATATTTTGTGGCGACAGTGTTCTGAATTGATTTGTGCAAAACCGAACACTTCTGAGTCGGTGAGTTTTCTGCCCAATTGTCCTTCCACCTTGTGCAGATATTCAATTTCTTCTGGTGAAAGGGCAAGTCCTTCTTGCTCGTTGTATTCTTCCAAATTCTCAATCGAAATGATTGGCGCAGGTTGGATGTTCACAGTGAATATATCCTGATTCAACCCTTTGTACATGCGCTGCAACATCGGGTCGAACTCTGCATTTTCATCTTTTACCGGGAAATATTCCTCAATACGTTCTACACCCTTTATGGCCATATTCTGAGTGATTTCTACCGCATTGGTACTCCAAGGAGTTATCATCTCACGGCGTGGACCTACAAAAAAACCGTCAATAGTGGTTTTGTCAAGCAGTGTTGCTTCGTCATAAAGCCAACAGAGGGCGCTTATTTCTTGTGCACTCAATTTATGGTCAACGCTTGTTGCCAAAATACTTTTGTTGGGAGTTTGAAAAAAATAAATCATCTTATTTGTTGTTTGTCAGTTTTATAGTTGAATGTCTGTAACCTCTTTGATTGTCAGCAGCTGTTGCTCTCCTGTTGCCATATTTTTCAGTGTGATCTTCCCCTCTGCCATTTCTGTCTCACCTACTATGGCTACATACGGAATACCCTTTGCATTTGCGTATGACATTTGTTTCTTCATCTTTGATGAGTCGGGGTATATCTCTGTGCTGATGCCTGCTGCTCTTAACTTAGCAATTATAGGCAGACAGTAGTCCATCTCTTTTTCTCCAAAGTTTACAAATAGTATCTTAGTGGTGCTAACAGCATCCTTTGGGTATAGGTCGAGCTGGTTTAGAACGTCGAATATGCGATCTGCTCCAAATGAGATGCCGACACCTGAGAGACCTGGCATTCCGAAGATACCTGTCAGGTTGTCGTAACGTCCACCACCTGTTATGCTTCCTATCTCTACATCCAAAGCCTTAACTTCAAATATAGCTCCTGTATAATAATTCAGACCGCGAGCCAGTGTAAGGTCTAGTTCTATTTTGTTATTGAGTGAACCAAGCTTTGAAATGATATACTCGCATTCCTCCACACCTTTTAGTCCTATCTCACTATCTGCAAGCACACTTCGCATTGTGTTGAGTTTTTCCGAATTCGTACCCTTCAGATTGATGATTGGCTGCAGTTTCTCTATTGCTTCTGCAGGAATTCCGTTTTCTTTCAGTTCTGCATTCACTCCGTCAAGACCAATCTTATCCAATTTGTCAATGGCTACAGTGATATCTACAATCTTGTCTGCCTGACCTATAATCTCTGCAATTCCAGAAAGAATTTTTCGATTGTTTATCTTAATGCATACTCTGACGCCAAAACGAGTGAAAACAGTGTCGATAATTTGCATCAGTTCTACTTCGTTCAATAGGCTTTCACTTCCAACTATGTCAGCATCGCACTGATAAAATTCTCTGTATCGCCCTTTCTGTGGACGGTCTGCACGCCAAACTGGCTGAATCTGATAACGTTTAAACGGTAGAGCCAGTTCTTCGCGGTGTTGAACTACAAATCGTGCAAATGGCACTGTTAGATCATATCGCAGACCTTTCTCACATATCTTTGCTGCTAAAGCGTTCGAGGAACCATCAGCAGGGGAGAGTGGCTCTCCTTTCAGGAAGTCTCCGCTGTTTAGTATTTTGAATAACAGTTTGTCTCCTTCCTCGCCATATTTGCCCATGAGCGTTGAAAGGTTTTCTATTGCAGGTGTTTCAATCTGCTGGAAACCATACAGGGCATATACTTCTCTGATTGTGTTGAAAATGTAATTGCGTTTCGCCATTTCTAAAGGCGAAAAATCTCTTGTTCCTTTGGGGATACTTGGTTTCTGTGCCATGAACTTTCTTTTATTGTGCAAAGGTACGAAACCTTGAAGAAAAATTAAATAAAAATGTGTCTAAGTTGACTATGCAGGGTTACTTTTTCTCAAATTTTCTTTATAAACGAATTTGGCGGCACCCAAAACTTAGTTTTGAATGCCGCCTGATGTATTATCTAACTAAAACCTTTTTCTTTTATACTATCTCCGAGTTTTTAGGAGATACAATAGCCTAAATTATTTCAAAATTGAAACGTTGGCTACTATTGCTGCGATTGCTACGAGAACTGCAGCGATAATTGTCATTGTTGCCATAATACAGTCTCCTTTCTTTTTTAATTTAACTAACCTTTTAATACTTAATGGGGCCGAAACCCTGTTACCCTTCCTACAATCGGACTCTTACCTTAGAACCTTTACTTACTGAAAGTACAATCTTTTACTAACCTTTAACTAACCTTTTCTTTTATTACCTTAACTAACCTATTCTTTATTACCTTAACTAACCTTTTTTACTAACCTTTTTTACTAACCTTTTTTCTTTTACTAACCTTTGTCTTGACCTTTTTATTATACTAGCCTCAAATCTTATTCTTATTCTTTTTACCTTCTATGTATAATCTTTTGTGGTTCTCTAACCATTTCTTGTCTTTTGACGATGCAAAGGTACGGCGGATTCCGAGTGTGGCAAATTATTTATACAAAAAAATCACTTTTCCTTGCATTTTAATGATATAAATCAAGAAACGTGTGGGAACACACAGCTTTTTTATTGCTTTGTGTGCCCACACACGCCTAAAAATGGGGGTTCTGACAATTATGCGTTTTCTGTGTCTTTTTGAGTGTTGTTTTCAATCTCCGACACAGTTTCTTTTTCAGTCTCCTTTTTTATAGTTGCATCCATCAACAGACTGAATGCTGAGCCATATCCTTCTCTACTGTCTACTTCCAGTCTGGCATTCATGCCCTCTGCCAACTTGTGCGAAATATTCAGTCCGAGACCCAGACCTGGTACGAATTCGTTATCTTTCCAGAAGAGGTTAAATACAGCTGTCTGTTTTTCCTGGGATATGCCACAACCGGAATCTTCAATCCTTAATTCTATCTTCTGTTCTTTAAAATGATAGAATGAAGTTATTATGATATTACCACTCTTTGTAAACTTGAAAGCGTTACTTATAAGTTGGTTCATAATATATTTCACGCGCACGCGATCAGAATATATATATATATTATTATGCGTGATGAATTTGTTGAAGTGTACGTTTGCCGGAACCTTATCCTTCCATTCGTTATACAGTTCTTCTAGTAGTTCTGAAGCGCTGAATTCCTCATTCACGAAACGGAGTCGGCCACTTTCTATTCTTGAGAACATAAGAATGTCCTCAATCATAGCAGCGAGTTTCGCATTGTTCTCATTAATATTGAAACTGATTTCGTCCAGTTCTTGCTGACTAAGTGCTTCGGGTGGCAGTGATATGACTACGTCACTGAATCCCACAACAGCATTCAGAGGAGTTCGTATTTCGTGACTTATGGTCATCAGGAAGTCTTCCTTTCTCTTGGCTTCCTCTGCAAGCTGAATAGCCATGCGCATTTCCTCCTCGTATTTCTTAGATTCGTTTATGTTGATTACTAGTCCATCAATACGTAGTTTGTTCCCCTTTGTCTTAAAAACGACAAATCGCAATTGCCACCACTCATATTCCTTGTTTTGATCCACGTCTGCGTATATGTCATATTGGTGTGTACCTTCGATTTGTAATGACTGCTCAATAAACTGAATATTCTCTTTGTGGTCTGGATGAATGAGGCCAAGCACTCTTTTTACTCCTTCTTCGTTTCGAAGAGGTCGGCTATCTGCTCCGTTAAGAGATAGGATGCGTAAGTTTGCCTTCTGCTTGATGTTTGAAATAAGTACCTGATCCGAACGTTCTCTCCAGTAATTAATCAGTGCCAACCAAATAATGATGATAACAAGTGCAAAGAATGTAATCGCTATGTATTCAGCATAATATAAAACGGGATATCTGTATTTTATTGGAGCATTTACTATTTCAAATCTGTTAGAGTAATCATAATAGTTCAGACCCAGTTTCTGCATTGCCCGGTAGTCCATGTAGTAGTGTTTCTCATGTTGTTTACCAGACATGTCGTTTGAGAAGTTTCCATTTAGTATTCTCGATGCTGTCATAGCCATATCGGTTGCTACAGTCTTGTATCCAGCAAAGTAACCTGCAAGAAATCTTACCCTCTCGTCACCAAATCCTGCTTTCACAGCTGTGAATTGCGGTTTGTTTGTCTTGTCTATTATATATGTAGCAAACATATCCATCTTCACCGACAGTTGTGGAATCATCCACGCATGCATCAGGATTTCCTCATTCACATCTTTATTATGTTCTTGATTGGAAAAATCCTGTTTGGCAATGGCTGTGGTGTAAACAAGAATGCTATCACGGAAATGTGTAATTCCGTCTTCTGATATAGCATTGCTGAGGTTGTCATCTATTTTATTGACATATGGAGGACGTGCAATGGTCTGACTTAGTTCTTTTTTGATGATAGAGTCTTGATAGAAGTGATCCAGTTCTATGTTTACAATATTATTGCCAGTCAGTTCGGCAGCCAGATTAATGTTTGTCGAATAGTCTATAGGATCATAGAATACGACAATATTTTTATGCCCTCTGAGTAGATTCCAATTAGGGTGGTGTAAGCCACCAAATACAACGGGTAGGGTATATATATACGACAACAGTTCTTCACTTCTGTGGGTAGAGATGTCATATATCACTCTGTCGCCTTCTGCCATGATGATATCAGGTTTCCAACCTATGCGATTGATAGAATCCAACATCTCTGTTACGAATGACTTACCCGAATTGGCAGGGTCTTCCAATCCTAAGTATATGTTTTTGACATCAGCATTTATATTCTGTGAACGAAGTGTCGATTGGATGCATTCGTCGAAAAGTATATAGTTTGAGAATGCCTTAGAATAACTGTGCAGTACAAGAATATTGTATTTTTGACCTATATCTTCATGATTGCCACACGAAGTGAAAAGACCTGCACTAATTCCCAGTCCCAACACCATGATAATGCATTGGATGAAGTGTGGCAACTTGAAGAAGAACTTGCTGCCCACACCCAACTTACTCTCAATACCTATTCTTCCTCCTTGCTTTTCTATAATTGTCTTACTGATATTGAGTCCCAATCCAGTTCCCTTATCATTTTCTGTTTCCTTGTAGTAGCGATCGAAAAGGTGTTTTTGTCCTTCTTCGTCCACACCGATACCAGTGTCTCTGACGTATATCTCTGCCATGTCCTCTTCAGTACTTTCTCTCCATCCCAGAGTAACTGACCCCGAAGCGGTAAACTTGAAAGCGTTGCTTAGGAAATTGTTGATAACCTGCATGGTTCGTGTTTCGTCAATATTCACCATGTATGACTTTTGTGGTGATTCCAGTGCGAATTCCAGATGGGTCGGGGCTATAATTTTATTAGTGCTATAAGCTTTGTTAACCACATCGTTTATGTCGGCAGGCTTCATGATTAGTTCTAGTTCGCCTGTTTCCAGTTGCGCTTTCTGCATCACACTGTCAATCATATTCAGAATCATGTCTGTATTCTGGTGTATGATCTTGCCATATTCTTCTCGTTCACCTTCTTCGAAGGTCATGTCTTTGTTTGTCAGTAGCATTGAGAAACCGGTGATAGCATTAAGCGGCGTTCTCAAGTCGTGACTTATGTTTGCAAGGAAGTTTTCTTTTAGTGCCACTTCGCTTGCCTTCATCTGTGCTTCCGACAGGGTGTCTTCCACTGCTTTCTTTTGGTTTATGTTAAGCATTATACCGTACAGGTAACCGCTTCTGGCTGAATCTTCTGTCGCAGTATAAGTCATTTCGTGCCATGACCATGTTTGTCCCTTGTCGAACGATAGTTTGAAACGCAGAGTCTTTTTCCCTCTTTGGTTTCTGAAATTCTGAAGCAAGTAGAATGACTGTATGGTGTCTTGATGCACCATTTTCTCGAAGTCGCGCAGTAGTATGTTGTTGTCTATGTCGTGTTTCATGGCAAATTCCTTTGCAACTGTAATGTACTTGCCACTTATGTGCCATAGAGTGTCATCACTATTTGTGAAGATGAGGCTATGCATTTTATCCTCGTACAGAAGGTCGTCCAGCAGAGCCCTCTGTCCTTTCTGTCTCCATCGGTATAACACTTGCGCCATAAATGTGATTATTGCAAATACCAAAGCCCCTAACATTCCTATAAGAAAATAATACAGGATTGGGTTCTCCAGTGCCATTGGTGCATTTATGATGTGGTATTTGTTCGAGAAATCTTCGTATCTCAATGCGGGACTATATTTCTTCATGGCATTATAGTCCATGTAGAAGTCGCTCATGTGTACGGTTCGGTTCAGTGCCGTAGGTGAAGTGCCCTTAAGAATTCGTGCTGCATAGTCCACCTGGTCTTTTATTTGCACCTCAGTCGAAGTGAAGAATCCACCAAGTATTTTCAGTTTTTGGGGGTCGTTGAATCCTGCACGGATACAAGTGAACTGAGGTAGTTTGTTTAGGTCTAACAACGAATTAGAATAGATGTCGTGTTTCACTTGTATATGACAGGCTTTTTCAGTGTTGTCCCATATCTGCTTCACTCGGTTGTGTATCTCCTCCTTTGTGTGTTTTTGATGTCTTCTGTCAGAGTCCCAAATCGGTTTCTGGAAGGATACGAAGTCAACGACTGTCTTAGATGAGAAAGTCTTGTTTATTTTATCAACATCTAAAACTGTCAGATGCTCTATATCGTTGTTTATGAATCGTGTGGTGTCCGACAGTTGCCCGTGGAATTTCTTTCTTAGAACTTCGTCATATTCCGAGTCGTCCAGTTCCACAAATGCCAGATGCTTGCCTGTCACTGTGTAAAGCATTTCGATGCATCGTGGCAGACTGATGTTGCTGCCAAAACCAGTCATCAGAGGATATTTCATCACGGAATCACGTTGTAGACTGTTGATTCCGGCAAACACCACTGGAGTGTTGAAGAAAAGAGAGTCACAGGGCCTTTCTTTGAATACCCATGAGAGGATTGGGTCGTCGTTCAGCAGTATTATCTCTGGTTTCCACATCTTGATGGAGTCGAGATAAGTTGGCCAGTAATTCTTTGTGAATTCCCTATTAGTAGTGTGGCACAGATTGGCATATATGTGGTGTATTTCTGCCTTTATGCCATCCTTTTGGAATTCCTCTTTCATTTTATCTTGAAAGAAAGTACCTTCTTCGCCGCTACTGTCCCATGAGTGGATAACGAGAATTCTTCGTTCTTCACCGCCAGGTTCTCCGTTGCCGCAAGAATATATAAGGCTTAATGCCAGTAGGTAAAATATGTAAGGAATATATTTTCGAATTAAGGTTCTCATGTTTAGATTTATAATCTATCTTGCGAAGATACGAAGATTAAATAAAAACAAAAACAAAAAGTGGAAAAATAATACTTTTTTTCATAATTTTGCAACAGAAATCATTACTCTTCACTGCATAGTGTTTATATCCGACATAAATCTTGGTTCTCGACCAGTCCTGCTTGCGCCTATGGAAGACGTTACAGATATGTCTTTCCGCATACTCTGTAAAGAAATGGGCGCATCGATGGTCTATTCCGAATTTGTCAGTGCTGATGCATTGATTCGTAATGTGCAGCGTTCATTGGATAAAATTCGGGTTGAGGAAATTGAACGACCTGTTGCCATACAGATATATGGTCGTGATGTAGAGAGTATGGTCGAAGCGTCACGTATCGTCGAACAGGAAGCAAAGCCCGATGTTCTTGACATTAACTTTGGTTGTCCCGTCAAGAAGATTGCCGGTAAAGGTGCAGGTAGTGGTATGCTTCGAACTCCTCAGCTTATGCTTGATATTACTAAGGCTGTTGTTTCTGCAGTCAGCACTCCTGTTACCGTTAAGACTCGCCTTGGCTGGGATGTAGCCACTATGTATGATGCTCAAACTTTCCTGCCTGATGCTCCAAAGGGTAAGGCTTATATTGTAGAGTTGGCAGAACGGCTTCAGGACTGTGGCATTTCGGCTTTGACCATTCATGGACGCACTCGTTCTCAGATGTATCAGGGTGAGGCTGACTGGACCTTGATAGGTGAAGTGAAAAATAATCCTCACATGACTATTCCGATTATCGGCAATGGTGACATTTGTACAGCAGAACAGTGTCTCGATGCTTTCGAACGGTTTGGAGTTGATGCTGTTATGGTTGGTCGTGCCAGTCTCGGTCAACCCTGGCTTTTCCGTGATATGCGTACATTCCTCGATACCGGTCAGCATGATTCCTCCATGACTCTTGAATGGAAGTTCTCTGTTCTGCGTCGTCAGATAGAACAGTCCGTTGCCTATAGCCTTCGTGAGGATAATGGACTGAAAGAAAGAAGGCGAACAGAACTGGGTGGAATCATCCATGTCCGTCGCCATCTTGCCAATTCCCCTCTCTTCAAGGGTATTCCTAATTTCCGCGAAATGCGTATTCGTATCTTGCAGGCAGAGAGTCGTGATGAACTCTTTACCCTTCTGGATAAAGCCTACGACCTTATTCGTCAGTCTCAGTCCATTTGATATAGCTTTCTCCGCTTGCAGTTCCCTTTACTTTATATCCTGGTGCGTTTGCAGCTAGTCCTTGCAGGTTTATATTTCCTGCAGTAGCCTCCATGTCGGCTTCTACATTTATGCCGTAACAACTGCTGCCTGTAAGTTTCAGGTCTATGTCACTGCCGTTGAGGTATAAGTAACCTCCGTTTAGCACAGTGACGGAACTCTTCGAGTTGTTGGCTCTGATACCTATTCCGTCATAACAGCTCACTGTTCCGCTTATCGTTCCGCCACTGAGGAATGCTTTGTAGTTGCTTTGTAAACCTATGGCAGAAGTACCTGTCAAGTCCAGATTTATGCTGCCTCCAGTCACATACAACAGTGAGTCGGCTTTCAGTCCCTTTCCTCCGATAGCATCAACAGTCAGGTTTAGCGTTCCTCCGTTGATAAACGCATTTCCGTAGTCGTCGCAGTCTATCAGGTCGCCAGCCACACTGCTGAAGTTCAGTGTGCCTCCGCCCATCTTAAAGTAGTTGTTTTCCGGATTTCCGTCACCCTCGCCACAGTGTATGCCGTCACCTGCCGACTCCAGTATGTTTATGGTTCCTGTAGTCTTTTTCAGTTGCAGGTATTCCTTGGCACAGAGTGCGTGTCTTGCCTTACCGCTTATGTTCAGTGTGCCTCCGCCCTCAATTTCCAAGTGTCCCTTCGTATATACTGCACCTTTCTTTTCGTTTGTGGCATTATCGGTAAAGGTATTAGTAGTTCCCTCCTGTAAAATCATCGATATTCGTTTTCCGCAGTTTATGTGTAGGGGAGGGGAGGTAGTCGTACTGGTTAAATCTACTCCGTTCAGCAGCAGTGTTAGTTTGTAGTTACTGTTGATGGTCAGCGAACCACTTGTCGTCGCACCACTTACTCGGTATATATACTCTGTCCAAATAGCGCTGTCCAGTGCCAAGACTACATTGGTACTATTTCCTGATGAACAACTCACTCCAATGGCTGTTGCCGGAATGTTCACTGTGGCTGTGGAACTGTTGAAAGTAATATCTACAAACACAGGTTTAGGTATGGTGTCTTCTTCGTCGCTGTTGGGTTTATTCTTGTTCTCATCGGTACATGCAGCTGCTACTATGCAGAGCAACCAGCAGCCGACAACCGTCTTTATGCTTCCCTGAGCTACGTGTCTCAATATTGTTATGGTTCTTTCTTTCATCTTAGAATTTGAAATTATATCCAATGCCTACTATGTGTCCGTTGGGTTCATCTTCGTCGTTTTCTTTCTGAAACCTATAGAACGCATTGAGAGTGTGTTGCTTTGAAATCTTATAATCCGTTCCACCTATGAATTTCCACTTATAGTCAGTGTTGCCGATTCCTTTTCCGTAATCGACAGCTACATATGGTTCCCACGGACATTTCTTCTTGCTATACTGCAGGGTGAGTTTCGAGCGAAGCATCCATCTTACCTTGCTATACTTCGTTTTCTCCAGTACTTCGGTTGTGTAAGTTGTTGGTTCGTTGTAGCGATATTTCTCCCTGTACTTAGTTCTTGTGGTCGAACTGCCCCAAAAGTAGTTGTATTGCATAGTTTCCTTCAGGGTTAGGGTGAATCGTCTGAACGGCTTGCATGAGAGAGCCACACTCAGGTTCCAGCGACTTCTGTTTCTCCAGTATGCCTGGTCGTAGTTGTAGCCTTTGTTGTACCCCTTTTCTATGGCTTCAAACTGTCCGCCACCTAGGTAGTTGAACTTATCGTCGTAGTATTTCAGTTTGTATGTCTCCTCCTGTTGTCCCAGGTTCTTCATCCACATATGCTCGTACGAAAGTCCTACCTTCAGGTCGAATTTTTTCTGATCCACGAGTTTGTAGCTACCTCCAGCCTCGATTACATATCGTTCCATCTGCGAGGTATTGTCCTGAGTTCGCACGTCAAGTCCCAAGCCCAGTGTCAGACGGTTCAGCAACAGTTTTTTGTTTGCCTCTGCACTGAAGTCAAGTCCGAAGTCGTTGTCAGCTTTTGTTGCCGATGAAATCGTCAACATTGCCACACATGCAATCAGAAACCTCCTTGTTATTCCTTTTGACATAGTCCTTCCGCTTTTATCCGAAAATCTTAGGCATCTTCAGCGTGTTATCGTCCTCCTCGTCGGTATTATAATAAATTTTTATCAGAGCCATATCCTTCAAAAAGTCGATGGAACCGATGCTTACATGTGTAATGTCTAGTCCTGTACGGTTTTTCAGGTCTTGGATGAGTTCGTGTCTCATCTCTGGCTTTATCAGGTCTATCTTATCATATTTTATATACTTCGACGACAGACTCTTCACCAGCATATTCGTTTCTGCCATCCACACTCCGAAGATGAAGATCGCATCGGTCAGAAGCAGTTCGCCGAATGATGTAATCAGCGGACCAGCCCACTCTGGTTGCTTTGGCGATATGTCGGCAGCCCATGCCAGACCGTTTATGGCAGCCAGTGAGATGATGAGGAACAGATAGGTCATTTCCCGAATGGGCACACTCTCCGTTCTGTATCGCATGATACAGAATATGGCGAAGAGTCCCATAGCGATACCTGTTTTTATCTTAGCATCGCCCATCAGGTGTATGAGCATGAAGATACAGAATCCCACCAGTATATAGGTGAAGAAGAAATCTTTCCTGCGTGCTTTTGGGAAGTAAAAACAGCGTGCAATGATTACTGTGAAAACAGTATTGATGAGCAGTCGCATGATGAGATCCAGTATGCGGCACACGTCGCTCGTCAGTACTGTAATAAAATCATTTAGTGCATCCATATTATCAGATTTTTATTTGTTAGTATTCCTTATAGTTCGTGGTCGATGAAATTTCTGCCATTTATCTTCTGCAGATTTCTCAGCTTTGGTTTGAAGTTGTTCTGTTTAAGTTCCGGGTCGGTAAGCGCCATACCTATGCAGCACTTTGAGAATCCCGTCGGATGTATGTGTATGTCGTGCAGTATGTTCACCACTGGCGAATACACATTTCCGTCTCTCTTCAGTTCTATGATTACCAGTTGGTCGGTTCCGTGGTCGTGGTTGGTCTCATAATTATGAAATTTCACGTTGAAATCGATGGTTAGTCTTTCAGTCTTACCCTTATTGACCAAAGTAACTCTGTCGAACTGGTTCTGCACCACAGCTTCCAGCGAGTCCAAGTCGAGTCCAGTTTTTCGCATCACCAACTCGTGTGCTCCCTCCGTAGTGCGGAAATCCTCTTGCGAGGGCACTTCAATCCTCTTCTTCTTCGTGCGTCCGTGGTTGTTCTTATTCTTTACTTCCAGAAAGGTGAGGTTGCTCGCCACATATGTCCTTACCCTTACCTTCTTCCTATGTGCATGTTTATTGTGGTGCATCATATAGAAGACGTGGTCGGTGGTATCGTAATAAGTTGTGCAATAGGGGATTATCCTATTGCACAATGTCTCCTGCACAAAATACTTGTCTTGTACGAGGTTCAGCAGTTGTACGAGTTGACTTTTCGATGCTACATACTTTGTGTCGAGACGGTTCATCAGTTTGATGCCCGTCATCTCTTCCAAAGTAATCGGTTTCATCGAGTTCAGAAGATCTTTTATCTGACTGTCAACGTCCATCCTGCAGGGCTTATACAGTCATGATTTCCTTGTTCTTCGCCTCGAGCATTCCGTCAATCTGCTTGATATACTTATCGTGAACCTTCTGTACTTGTTCTTCAGAGTCTTTTTCTACGTCCTCAGGCACGCCGTTCTTTATCGACTTCTTCAGTTTGTCGATAGCATCGCGACGAGCATTGCGCACACTTACCTTCGCATTTTCAGCCTCCTTCGAGCATTGTTTTGTCAGTTCTCTACGGCGTTCCTCTGTGAGTGGTGGAATACCCAAACGTATGATCTCACCGTTGTTTTCGGGCATAATTCCCACGTTCGAATCGATGATAGCCTTCTCAATTGGTTTGAACATGCTCTTATCCCAAGGTTTGATGGCGATAGTGCGAGCATCTGGTGTAGTGATGCTACTTACATTGTTCAGTGGCATCATGCTGCCATACGACTCCACTCTCACCTCGTCGAGGATGTGTACATTTGCTCTGCCAGCACGGATGCGCGACAGGGTTTCCTCCAGATGCATCACAGCCATTTCCATCGACTCCTCAGCATCGTTGATATAAACTTTTACGTCTTCCATTTTATTATGTTATTTAAATACTTTCTTCAGCGTTTCAGGCAGTTCTGCTCTGTCCCATATCTCTACTACAGGATAACCGTCGCTAATCCAAATGAGTGAATAAGTATTGTCGTTAATCCATGTAATCAGACAACTGCTGTGGTACTCCAGTATCAGTCGGTCAGTGTAGAACGTACATGGAGTCAGGTTTCCTACTACTTGCAGAGTATTTGGATTGTCCATATCTCCTACCAACTGCATCACCTTCGTGTCAGTGTATATCTTATACATTGTAGGCATCTCGAACAACTGTCCTGAGCCATCCACCTTATCGCTCATGCCGCGTCGCTTCCATACTCCGGTGAACTTATTCGGAGTCTTCACCTTCACATCTCCCTTTATCATGTCGAAGGCTCCCACCAGAGTCTCTGCAACTCCTTTCTTCGAGTATTCCTCATTTATGAAGGTATCGAATGGGAACAGCGCACTGTTTGGCATGAAGTTATTATACCATCTGAGCGTAAACTTCTCCTTGTTGCTATTAAAAATCTGAATACCCTTGCCGTCCTCGCCTACAGGCACATTACCTGTGTAGTTCAGCGGGTGCTTGTCCTGGTTAATCATGCTGAACGCAGTAGTACCGTCCTGATCGATATGTTCTATTTGCATAGAAAACTCATCACTCAGCAACTTGTACTGATTAAATGGCGGAGTCTTTTCCGTCTTGTTGTCATATACAAACTTCTGCAACTTATAGAGACCTCTTGGGTTCTCCTGTTGTGCCGATACTGTGCTCATCGTTCCCCATAGAACTGCGAGCAAAAGGATAATCTTTTTCATAGCTTTAAGGTTAATTTTCAATTATAATTATCAATTATCAATTGTCAATTTTCAATTATCGTGCATCCTTCACAAGGCTTCAGCTGCTTGAAGAAATCGTTGCCTTTATCATCTACGAGGATGAAAGCAGGGAAGTCCTCTACTTCAATCTTCCAGATAGCCTCCATACCCAATTCCGGATACTCAACACATTCTATGCTCTTGATATTGTTCTGAGCAAGGATGGCAGCTGGTCCACCGATTGAGCCCAGATAGAAACCACCGTGATCCTTGCAGGCATTAGTCACGTCGATTGAGCGGTTGCCCTTTGCCAGCATGATGCGGCTGCCTCCGTGGTCTTGGAACTCATATACATATGGGTCCATACGTCCTGCGGTAGTTGGTCCCATCGAACCACAAGCCATTCCGGCTGGAGTTTTAGCTGGTCCTGCATAGTAAATAGGGTGCTCCTTCAGGTACTGAGGCATCTCCTCGCCAGCATCCAGGCGAGCCTTAATCTTTGCGTGAGCAATGTCGCGACCTACTATGATAGTTCCGTTCAGACTCAGACGAGTACTTACTGGGTATTTAGACAAAATCTTGCATACCTCATCCATTGGTTGGTTCAGGTCAATCTTCACAGCTTCGCCCTCACCTGCATTTCTGAGTTCCTCTGGGATGAGTTCGTATGGTTTGTCGTCCATCTTCTCAATCCAAATACCATCCTTATTGATTTTAGCCTTGATGTTACGGTCTGCCGAACAAGACACTCCAAGACCAATTGGACAACTGGCTCCGTGACGAGGCAGACGGACTACTCTCACGTCGTGAGCCATGTACTTACCTCCGAACTGAGCACCCAAACCAATCTTGTAAGCCTCCTGCAATAGCTTCTTCTCCAGTTCTATGTCGCGGAAAGCACGTCCGGTCTCATCGCCCGAAGTAGGCAGAGAGTCATAATAGTGAGTAGAAGCCAGTTTCACTGTCAGCAAGTTCTTCTCTGCTGAAGTACCACCGATTACGATAGCGATATGATATGGAGGACAAGCAGCAGTACCCAGACTCTTCATCTTCTCCACGAGGAAAGGAATCAGAGTACCCGGATTTTGGATTCTTGCCTTGGTCTCCTGATACAGGTAAGTCTTGTTGGCACTACCTCCACCCTTCGTAACCATCAGGAACTTATACTCCATACCTTCAGTAGCTTCGATATCTATCTGTGCAGGCAAATTGCACTTCGTATTCACTTCGTTATACATATCCAGTGGAGCATTCTGTGAGTAACGCAGATTCTCCTCGGTATAAGTCTTATAAACACCCTTCGACAGAGCCTCCTCGTCGCAGAAATTAGTCCACACCTGCTGACCCTTCTCACCGTGGATGATCGCAGTACCGGTATCCTGGCATAGTGGTAACTGACCCTTAGCAGCCACCTCAGCATTTCTCAGGAATGTCAGAGCCACATACTTATCATTTGCCGAAGCCTCAGGGTCGCGCAGAATCTTGGCTACCTGCAAGTTATGACTGCGACGCAACAGGAAACTCACGTCTCTGAAAGC